>JADMIO011701079.1_pt1 | contig 72196 bp, 114 predicted proteins | sample 8958161 | NCBI WGS metagenome assembly JADMIO01 (sample SAMN16585339, study PRJNA669376) | soil metagenome | isolation source: Crop rotation soil | place: USA: Cullars Rotation, Alabama | collected 2011 | reverse complement strand
TATGGTGAAAGTTGGAACCTCTTACGTGCCGATCAGATTAAAACGAAAGGCCCAGTCTTTCGACTGAGCCTTTCGTTTTATTTGACCATGTTGGTATGATTTAAATTAATACGACTCACTATAGGGTCAGTGCGGCCGCGACTTCAAGTCACGTGAATTCCAAGCTTCGGATCCCACTGTGCTGGAAAGCCGGATACGGTCGTAGAGCTTGAGCATCGACAGGTTCGCGCCCTTGAGCCAGCCCTGTTCCGTTCGCATTCCCAGCGTGTACGGGAAGGCATGACGCATCGTCTGGCCTTCCAGCCAGCGGGCGCGCACCTGGAAGCCCTTGCCGCTCGGCATCGGATCATCGAATCCCCACGCCATTTCGTCCGTGTTCACCATCGTCACGGAAACGTCGGGTTCGAGCTCGCACCACCGGAAGAGCCCGTTGCCCTCGACCGGAGCCGGCACTTCCTGAACGTAATTCAGGTAAGGCAGCTTCATCGGGTCGCGGGCGAAGCCGATGACCTGGCCAGTCGCGGCCGGCAGAACGCCATTGAACGGACCAACACCTCGGTATGTCGCAGCCATTTCCTATCACTCCAAAAGGCTGAATGTTCAGGTTTCGAGCGGCTTAGACGCTCACGTAGCCAACCACAACTTCCACCGGAATCAGTTGGCCACTGGCCCCCGCACACAACGCACGAGCGCCGTAAGCGTCCTTGTCAGTCGTGGCTGCGACTCCGTAGCCGCTGCCATCGCTCTTGATGTACCCGCCCGCCGAAACCGTGCCGGCAAGCCGCAAGAGCACGCCCGGATCGCCGGGGCCGTAGATGTTGATGGCGGGATCGCCAGCGATGCCCGCATACACCGTGGAGCCGGTGTCGTAGGGGTCGAGGGCGATTCGCCGGCTGCAAGGCTGGCTGATGCCGAACACCTTTTCACCTGCGCCGCACTGGAGCACCTGGCCGTCAGCGGTCGTCGAGAGCTTGACGAACGTGCTCGGCTCGATGTTGCCACCGGGAACCTTCGAGTAACTGCCAGCCATGATTCACACTCCACAAAGGCCGTTGGTTCGGTAATTAAGCCGCGTTGACTTTCTTCATCGCTTCGTCGTACTGCATGCCGGGGTTCGCCAGCATGTACTGACAGGCCGCGCCGTGGCCCTTCGGAGCCTTGGCGAAGTCCGGAAGCGAGTCGTTCACAGGGTCGGGGAGTTTCACCGTCGGAGCCGTGCGGATCATCCCGCCCGACGGCAGCGGCAGATAGTTCGTCATCATGTAATGCACGTGAGCACTGCGGGCCGCGTCGTCCGGAAGAGTCGTCAGACGCTCCAGTTCGTGCTCGTAGTTGAACTTCCGCAGGTCAGTCATCGTGTTGAGCAAGCCCTTGCAACGCTCGGTCAGCGCGGACTTGTTCGCTTCGGCAGTCGCGGCCCGTTCACGCTCGATTTCGGCTTGCAGCGAGAGGATCACCGGATCGGCGGAATAGTCCACGGGCGTTGCGACAGTGCCATTGGTCGCACCAGCGGCGGAGCCGGCGCTGTATTTCTTCATGCACCGCTCGAACAGCGCGTAGAACTTCTTCTCGTCGTCGTTCATGGTTTCGTCGGTCATGGCTTCGTTCTCCATCGCGTAGAGAAGTCGATTCTCCGCCGCGTCGTAGGAAACAGTTCCCAGCGGTAAGGCTTGGTCGCGGGTCAAGAGGGCCACGCCCGTAATGACCTTGCGTTCCGGGTCGTATTCCGGTGAGCGTTCCGGATACTCACCGTTCAGCACCGCCGCCGATTGCGGCTTGTGGCGATGCACGTATTCGGTGTGAGTGAGTCGCAGGACAGGACCGCCCGGACGCTGAACCACTTCCGCCTTGTAATCCTTCGCGTAGCCGACAACGGGAGGTTGATTGGTTTCGGATTGCTTCGGGTCCAACTTGCGATGGCCAACGACGAGCTTCACAAGCTGGCCGTCTTCCTGGTAGAGCTTGTTGACATTCGCGGCGATGATTTTGAGGTCTTCGCCCGTGACTTCCACGTCCTGAGCCGGCAGCGTCTTGTCACCCAGCTTGACCGCCGGGAAACTCCGCTTGTGCGGTTTGAAGACGGCAACCTTTTCCTTGCGCTCGAACAACGCGGGGTCGTCGAGGCTCTGAATGAGTTGCATCGTCGGGTCGGTCGCTACCATTGCCCGAAAGTAACGCGACGAATCGCCGATTTCATGCGTGACAAGTAACGCCGCAAGAGATGAATTAACCCAAGCTGCCGCATATCTGCCGGCGCTTGACCTTCAAGACCGATGACTCACTCACGTTCAACTTCGTCGCCACTTCGTACATGCTGGTACTCGTGGTCAGCATCCGCCGAATCGACCGCACCATCGTCGGCGTCAACCGCGCCCGCTTCGCCGGAGCGCTCCGTTTGCGGACATTGGAGACGGAATCCCAAAACAGATTGTCGAGCCGGTTATTAGAAATGTCCCGGTCCCGATAACACGCCTGATAGCCTGGCGGACGCGGGCCTACGAAGGTTTCGAGAACGAGATGCGCGACGTACTTGGTTTCGCTCTGGCCGTGTTTGGAAATCGTGACCTGCCGGTAGCCGAGCCGTCCCGCCTTGTTCTGCGCCATCACTTCGCCGAGTTGCTGCCGTCCACCGGGCCGGGGAGCGATGCGCTTCACGCTGCCGAGCGTCGAGACTTCGTAGATGCCTTCGTAATCGACGACGGGACGCCAGATTTCAACGTCTTCCATGCCCGCAAGTAACGCTACGCCGGCCTCATCGTCTTCCAGTCCATCCGCTCCGCATCCCCTAGCGGTTTCGCATCGTTGTAGATGCCCTGCTGCGGAACCGAGAACGGTGAGCCATTTGTTTTCCGAAATACCACATAGAGCATCAGTTCCGCCGGCAACCGCTTCGCCCTCTCCATCGCGTGAATCTCCGTCAGCGACTTGAATCGGTAGAGATGATTTGTGCCGAGCTCAAAACCAGCCATCATGAGGATGTCGTATCCGTTCGCGGCGGCGAGGTCATAGAAGAACGTCGGCTGATAACAGAAAAAACCGTGGTCCACCCAGCCTTTCCACGGAACCCCGTGGAGCATCAAGCCGCCGACTTTGCAGGCATCGTGAATTGTCTCGAAGACTTGCCGTTGCGAAAAAATGTGCTCTGTTGTGCCTGAATTCACAATCACGCCGAAGTAGTTGCCAATGCGAGTATCCATGAGGTCAATAACTTCGCCGTCAACGCACACTGGAGTAAAGTCGGTAATCTTCTCGTTCAGGTCCAACTTCAGTGCGTCGGGCTGGCCGTGGAAGTCGATGGCCACAGTAACCGGCGGATCGAACAGCGCCCGGTAGAAGTTCACCGCAATCTCGAACGGCATTTCCTTTGTCGTCTTCAGCCACTCTTTTCCAGCGGCAGACAAGGATTCCGCAACTAGCGTAGGATTGCAGTCGCCGTACCAGTTAGCTTGTCCGATTTCCAGAAGCGATGGCCGCTCCGGTATAAGCCCATCGGCTTTGAGTTGCTTCCAGATACAAACATCGGCGCACGTGATAGCCATGCCCCACTATACGCCGTCCTCCGGCGGACTCTCCATCGGCTCCGGCTCCGTCTCGTCTCCTGAATCCCCGTCGTGATAGTCCTTCGGCATCTGAGGATGTAGCTCCGGAGCCAGCATCTCCAACACTCTCGCCGCCAGCGGCCCCACTTCCTCGTTCGGCGGATGGTCCTGCATCGCCTCCCGTAGCTGATACCAGATTGGCCCTGCGTCCTCATGCGCGAACGTATCCGCGAAGTCTTGAAGCTCTTTCGTGCGGGCCGGGTCGAGTTCGTGGGTCCATTCGACGAAGCTCTCCCATGCGGGGTCCGCCTGGAGCCTCTTGATAACGCCGGGGCTAAGTTCGATGCCGTCAGTCATAGTTCACCTGGACTCCGTGCGGTTCGGCGAAGTGAACCATGCCGTCGCCTTCTTTCCAGACGGACTGGCCATCGTTCTTTCTATCCGCTCGCTTCTCTTGTGTGTCGCGCGGCCCGCCCTTCGGCGTCTCCGGCTTCGGAGCACTCCCACCGCCGTCGTCATCCTTCGGCTTGAACTTATCGCTAAACGGGTCGTCCTCGTCCGCAAGGTCCGACTTACTCGGTCCATCGGTGGGCAAGTGGAACGCCGCCTGATGACGGTTGACCTCTTTCGTCTTGCCCTTCTCAACCTTGAGATAATGCCGCTCCGGAGCGTTCCCGTGGTACGCCCCCGTCTGCACTTCGTACAAGCCATCCTCGCCGAGACTCGTATTCAGCTTCTCGCCCGGCTTCAGGCGCACGCCCGGCACAAACTCACGCTTGAAGTCGTACTGCGGGTCCGTACCCACCAGCTTCGCTATGTAGGCTTGCTCGTTACCCCGATGACCTTTCGTCGTGCCCTTGATGGTAATTCCCACGTGGCCGTTCGGTAAAGCGTTGTTATTCCAGTGCTCGTGGCTGTTGGTGAAGTCGTGGTGGTTGTAGTCGTCCTTGGTGGCCTTCGAGTAGGGCGTAACCGGCTTTGGAGTCGGTTCCACGATGCCGAGTTTCTTCTTGAGCTCCGCCTGCTCACTCGCCAGTTGCTTCAGCTTGGCTTGGTCGCCGGAGCCATTGAAGTTCTTGGCTGTGATGCTCCGCGTCTGCATGATGCTTGCGGCCAGGTCATCCCATACCGGCGCGTCAGCGGCAGTGCCCTTGGCGAATGCTTCTTTGAAGTGCGGATACTGTTCGAGTAGTTCATTGACCGTCCGCGTCATCCCGCCGCCGCGACGTTCCTCCACCGGCTGCAATGGCGTAGCGCTGACAACCTTTTGGCCGTGCTCGTCGGTGGCAGGCTTGGACGGCTCCTCAGACTTGCCCAGCATCCCCGCCGCTTCGTCGCTCGTCACCACTCGACGCTTGCCGTCTACTTCGACCGTGTACGTCTCGCCGTCCGCGTGCCTTAAGACTTTATGCCCGTTGACTTCTCCCTCTTTGCCGAGGGGGATGGCTCGCATGGCTTCGACGTGGCTGCCGGATACAGCGCCCGCCGCATCCTTCGCGTTGTCTGGCTCTCCCTCTTGGGGAACGCCACCAGCGGGCTTTTGATTGTCGGCAGCATCGACATTGGCCTCTCCACTTACGTCGCTTCCTGAGTTGGCGGCTGGATATTCACTATCTCCTGATTCTCCACCGCCTGCCGCCGCTTCCTCATCGCCTCCGCTTCTTCCTGCGTTATCCACCCCTTGCTCAGCCACTCCGCTATCTCCGACTCCAGCGCCGGCTCCCCTACTCGGAACGCTCTCCGCTTTTCCGCTTGAATCAGTTGGTTCAGTTCCGCCGCTGTCATCTTCGCCCTCTTGCGGGAAATGCTCTTCCAGTGTACCCGCGTGAGCCTTCGCCTCGTCGCTCACCGGCTGAGAATCTTTGGTTGCGAAATTGGCCGCGTGCCACTCCGCAAGCTCTTTCTGCATCCCCTCAAGGTCTTTCGCCTTCGGTCGGAAGACGTTGCCACGCTCGGCCTGCTCTGGCTCTCCCCCAGCGTCCGGACTAGTCCGGATGGTATCGACGTGCGCTCCGTCCGGCTCATCGTCCAGCGCCGCCCGTTCCGCAAACACGTCGGGCAAGACAACGCTCGGCGTGCCCGTGGTGACAGGCTCTTGCGGATCGCCGACGGCCCCTGAAGTGACGCTGCCGGTGGGCAAAGTTGGACTAGTCTGACTTTCTCCGGAATCAGACTGCAACGTTGCAGTCTGATCGGCAGTATCGCCTTCAAGTAGGCCGTGCTTCTCGAACGCCGCATACGCTTTCGGGAATGACGCCTTGGCCTTCTCAGCGCCGCCGCCGTAGACCAGCCGGCAAAACTCGGCCATGCCCTCGCTGGCAGTCTTCGTGGCGTACTTGTTCAACCCGCCGCCCCGAATCTCCGCCTTCCACGCCTCTTGCCATTCCGGAGAGCCGCTAATCTCTTTCTTCGGCCCGTCAATCGCATGGCCCAGCGCGTGAGCGTAAACCTCGTGGGCCTGGTAGTCGCCGCTCAAGTCGCCGTCGAGATGGATGCGGCCCGTCTTCGGCTGATACGCCGCCCCCGGCTTCAGCTTGCCACTCTTGAACGCCGACAGGTAACCTTGCAGCTTCCCAAGCTTCTCCCGGCTCATATCGGCATCGAGCAACGCCGCGTCCACCGCCGCTTCGCCTAACGCTTGCGGGTTCTCGTGGAATCCCACTTCGCTGACGTGCTTGGCTATCCGGTCATGCGCCTTCGCCGGCATCGCGTTGAGAGCCGTCGTAATGGCGTTCTGATAGTGCTGGCGCTGGCCGGGCTTCAAGTGCGAGCTACTGGCTAACGCATCGTGGAAGTGGTCATAAACGGCGTGCGGGGCTTCGCCTTCGACCGGCGACGGCTCCACTACTGCCGTGGCGTCCTCAACGTCCGTCGGCTCTTCCGTGTCGGCCTTCGATTCCTTCGGGAGTGGCGGCGGTTGCTTGGCCGACTCCGGCAGCGGCGGCGGCTGTTCGCTCGCGCCTGCTTTCGCCTGGTCCTCGCGGGCCGTCCGTTGGGTCTTCCGCATATCCGCGTTCTGGCGCGTCTGTGTCGCCCAACTCACGAGCGAACGTACAATCTGGTCCTTCGTCTTGTCGGCGGTCGGGTTGTCGTAAAACCGCATCGCCTTCAGCTTGGCCAGCGGAATCTTCGGCAGAGCCATCGCCAGCGCCTGAATATCCTCCGCCGTGGCGTTCTCGGCGTTTTTCACAATCCGCATCGCCGTATCATGCGGGGCTTCCTTCGCAGGCTTCGCACCGGCGTCCTGGCCCTTCGGCGCTTTGTTCGTCAGTTCCTCACCGGCTCCCGGTTGCTTCGGCTGGCTCGGCTCATCGGCAGCCGGCGTCTTGCCTTGATTGGCTAGCGCTCGCTCCGCCTCTTTGCCGTAGAGCGTGCGGCCCTCATGCTCCGCTGCCCCGACCGCCTTGACCTTACCGCCCTTCGTCGTCGCTGGAGTCCACGAATAATGCGCCGTGGCTCCATCGTTGGCCTCGTCGCCATCTTTCTCGGCAACTAATGATTCATTGTTGTCGCTTTGGTCCCCATCATGGGCTCCCACGGCGATTTGGTTCAGTTGGTCCTGATCGTTCGCCAGTCCCGCCAGCTTTTGCAGGGCATCGGGATTGTCCCCCACGTGGAGCATCGCCTTCACGAGCTCCGGAGCGTGCTGCAAGGCTTCCGGATGCCGTAACGCTGCCGTGGTTGCCTCGCCCGTCGCCGCCTGCTGCTGCAACGCGGCTTGGGCCTGCTGCTTGTCCTTCTCGATGTCGTCGAGCGTGCGAGCGCCTTCCGCCGGCTTCGGCATCCCCGTCAACTCTCGAACGCCGTCTTCTTCAAAGTCCACGCCGAGCGAACGGGCCTTGCTCACCGCCTCCAACTTCTTGTCGCTCGCCGGGTCGGGCACAATGAACTTGAAGTGATACTTCCACGGGCAGTCCGGGAAGTTCAACTCCTTCGCCACCGCCACGAGGTCTTCCGTCAGGCACTCCGACAATAGCTCCGCATCACTGGCCAGCAGGATGTATTTCGTGTTCATCTGGAACCCGGCAGCACCTTCCCCGCCAGCGAATCCACCCGCGCCCTTAGAATCGCTCGATAGCTTCTGCCCGACAATCAGCCTCTCGATATGGCTCTCGAAGTAGTCGCCGATGAACTGCGTCAGGAATTGCACGCCGTTCAGGTTCGCCGGAATCACATCGACGCTACCCACTCGCGGGTCCGCTGATGGAATCGGAACCGCCAGCGCGTTGCCATTGCCGACAGCCTTCGCCGCCGCAATCGCGTTCGCTTTGCTCGTGACGTTGTGCTGGTCGTAATAGAAAATCAGGATGCCGAGCGAGCCGACTTTCTCCATGAAGTCCGCCACCCACGAAAGCATCTCATCCCGCAGCCACCACGCCCAATACGCATAATGCCGCAACCCCACCCCACCCACGCGACCCGCACTCGTCGGGTCGAAATAATCCCCGTCCCGCAAGTGAAACTGCGGGATAATGAACCGCTGGCGATAGTGCGGCTGGTTGAGCTTCAGGACCGGGAATCGGTCGGTAAATCCCACGTCCTCACGCGGGAAGTTGCTCATATCCACGCCGTAAATGCCCACCGCCGGATTGCCGTCGAAGTCAATCAGAATCTTGTCGCCGTCCACCGGGGAATGGTTGACGATGGCCTTGCGTTTCTTGCCGCCAATCGTCGCGTTGCCCCACACCACCTGAGCGCCGTACTTGCCCGTCCAGACGAACTCCGGCAAATACTCTCGCATGTGCGCCCACTTGTGGGTTCGCCGCACAATGCTCTCCAAACTGCTCCGTACCTCTTCCCGCTTGTCGTCCTGGCCATCCCCCTGGCCCTTGTCGTCCTCGTCAATCTCAATCTGATACTTCCACTGTGACAGCGGCTTAATCCGCTCCTCGATCAGTGCCGCGAAATAGGCATCGTGACGCATCGCCTGAGCGTTCTGCGGGGCGTGCCGAAGGGCTTCATCGAACCGAAACGAATAGACCTTACTGAACAGATTGATGATGCCGGAGAACGTGCGATACGGCGGCAGTAGAAAGCCATCCGAGCCGAACGCCTGGTCAGTGACTTGCTTGCGAAGGTCGCCGTTGGTCGATGGAACGGCGGCAACCCGGTTCACCGGCGGACTATAGCCGATTTCCGGCGTGAGCAACGTGGAATCCATGCCCGAAAGTAACGGCGGGCAAGGGTTATCGGCGGATAGGCTATTCCGTGCGTTCCCGACGCTCCCGGCCACGCCAACCGTGCTGCTGCTCCGGATCGGCGTCCACCCACTCAGCGCCGCCATTGATGCCGGCTGCGTAGTGGGAGATATTGAACCCGTCGGCATCATCCGGTGAGCGTTTCAACCGCTTTTTTGTGAACTTCTTCGGCTCCACGTCTTTCTGGCCCGCCCCATTCAGTTCATAAGTCGGCTGCATTAACTGCTGTCGGAGCCGCAAAAGAACGTCTCGCGGCAATCGGCTCAAGTCAATGCCGCCGGTATCGGCCTTATCCCGCGTCGTGAACCATAGCTCTGACCGCACGTTCCGAAATTGCTCTTTATCCATCGGTGAACCGGACGCCGACACCCCGGACCACGCCCAGCCACGGCCATGACTCAGCACGCCAGCCCCGTAGCCGTCCAGTTCGACCGCTACGAGTATTTCCTCCGGCGTCACTTCAGGATGACCCAGCGGAACCAATATCGCATTCATCCACCCCGCCAGTCGCCGGCATTCCTCTTTTATGGCCCCAGCCGTCTCTTCCGGTCCCCAGCCGTTAGCGGTGCTGTGAGCCAGCGAGATAGCCCCAATACGGCTATGAATCGTCGTCCAGTCGTCGCCATATACCGCAACGTCCACGCCAATCTGAGGTTTCACGCCATTCAGCACAAGTGATTCCGGCGTCACTCCGCACGGCTTGATAGCCGCTTCCCACGTCGGTTCGCTCCATACCGCATTAACGCCCTGCGTTGGCCGTCTTCCAAGTACACCAGCCTCGAACAGTGGGCCGGGACGGTGCCAGTTGCCAGACTTCGGTGGCCACTCGAAATCGGTCGGCTTCCGATGCCCGTGGATTGGCTGGCACTTTTCCGCCACCATCCCGTTAATCTGCGACAGGCTGACGGCGTTCGGTACTGGCGGCCTCTCCCCGCGCAATTCAGCCACGATGTTCGGATGCTCAAGGCACGAAAGGGAAAACAGATTCCACGATGGCGAGCCGTCCACACCACTCATCTGCTCTTCAGCGGCACTAGGACTATTGCCGCTATAGGGGTTGCCGATGCTCCCCCAAGCATGGCCGTCGCCGGCCTTGAACATCATCTGCGTTCGGTCGTAATAGATGCTCTCCAGCGCGTCGTCTTCGTCAAACAGAAAGAGCATGTTGGCCCGGTGACGGCCCTGAAACGACTCGCCCTTGCTTGCCGTGTAACCCTTCGCCCAATGGTCCGGCCCGCTGCGCATCTCCGGCGCTGACGGACCAATAAAGTCGTTGGGCAATTTCACCTTCGCGCCGGCGTGCAACAATCGAACTTCAGTCCACAACAGGTCTTTCACATCCCTCTCGGTCGGAGCCGTGGTAATCACCACCGATTCGGGACGTGTGTAGTACCACCAGAGGGTTAACCAGGCGAATAGAAAAGTCTTTCCGACGTTGTGGCCCGCTCGCACCTTGACCTTGAACGGCGCGACGACAAAGGCACGGGCAATGCGGCTCTGGTCATCCGTCGGTGTGACACCCAACACATCAACAGCAAACCCGACCGGATCATTGACGTAACGGCTAAAGTCTGGTCGCTCGATGGATTCGGACGCCCTTACTCGCATCGCTGCCGGCTTGCGGACGCTACGCGGGAAGATGGCCCGCATCAGTCTCTCAACTTTGGGGCTTGGCATCACCGCCCCGCTTCTCTTCCTCGATCATCGCCAGCAGCTTCTCGATAGCACTGCCGTCGCTCGTCAATCCAAGGTGCTTGCAGAGTTTTTCCAGGGCGCTGAGCTTATCGGCCAACTTGTACTCGATTTCTTCAATCTCATAGATTTCATCGTCCTCACCCTTTAGCTTCCGCCGCTTGACCTTTACGGATTGGATGGCGCGGCGAGTTGCTGCCGGCATCTTCGTCAATGGGCGCGGCTTGGGCAGGTCGGCATTGAACTTGTCGTCGTCGAAGGCATCACCAATGTCGGCAAACGCCAGCGATGCAATCTCACGGAGCACCCGGCGGGCTGAGATGGAACACCGGCGAGCGTGTTCCTTCTCGGCAGCTTCTAATTCGCTTTTGATGATAGCTTTTGCCAGCAGGCGGGACGCTCCGTTTTGAGCTACCCTGCAACCGATGTGCTCGCCAAAAACGCGACGATACGCCTGCGTCCCGTTCCGGTCTATCGCGTACTCCCGGACGAAACGGCGTTGGTCCTCAGTCAGTTCCTTTTCTTCATCGGCCATCACCCCGTAAGTAACCGTCTCCGACGATTGGTCATCTCTTTCAGCGTTTCCACCGTGTATTTCCGACCGTAAGTGATATGGATTTCCCGCACAATCTCCTTCCAGGCACGCCCCTGCGACCTCCGGCGCATCGCCACTTCGATACAAGCCTTCGTTACCGGACAGCGCTGACGGCCACGCCCCAGCCCCGTCGCCATGTGCCGCTGTAAGCGATTGCGGAGATTGTCGTAAAGAGCTTCAGCTTGCTCGTCGTTGACCTTGAGGAACGCCGCGAGGTTCTTCACCGTCTTGGCCTTGCCGTACTCGCCAGACATCGCCCGCATGATGCTCCGCTCTATCGGCGTCAGCCAAGTCATCGCCCGCGCCAGCACCACCGTCTCATCCTCTTCACCATTCGATTCTGTGTAGCTTTCAACCGGGGGAGTCAGTTCGTTCCGCTTATCAAGCAGTTCACGGTTGCGAAGGGTCTTACTGGCGGCTTCCATCATGGCGCGGGCTGAGCACGCCATGTAGTAGCTCATAAACTTGCATTTCGCCGGGTCAAACGACTCGATGATGACGGGCAGCTTGTAGTTCGCGGCAGATATGTAATCGTCGGCGGGAATGGCGTTCTTGAACTTCACCTCGTACTCTTGGGCCTTCTTTAGCGTCCACGGTCGGATTCGCTTGACCAGTTCGGTAATGGCGTCTTGGTCGCCTTTGCTGGCAAGCTCCCACAGCGGCAATAGCGGGTCATCCTTGGGCGTCGGCATTCCAAACCTACTCCGCTGGCTGCTTGATTATACGCCGCTCCCGACCCCCTCCCCCTCAGTGGAACCCGCCCCACCGATGGAGATGCCCAGCGCCCGCAGTAGCAGCCTGAGTTGCCCTCGCGTCTGCGGTGCGGCTATCTCCACGTAAAGGATTTTCTCGCGGATATTCTGACCGATGAACCACCCGCCGTGAGGAAGGGTTGTGCATAGCTCCGTTTGCCTCCCATTGACGACGTGCTTGAGCCTCACTGTCATTGTGCCATCGTCAATGAATCCCCCGCTCCGCAGCCATGCTTCGTCGATAGGCTCCCCTTCGTCGGCGGAGTGCTCGCAGAGATAGGCGTCGGCGAGCACTTTGCGGTCGTCAATCAGACTCGCAATGGGCATCCTTCGATAAGGGCAATCGCTATGGCAAACACCGATTCGTGGCCCTTGACAGTCAGCGGCGTGCTTACGCAACCTCGCTGCCGCCCCCGCCCCCGCCTCATCGTCTTTCATGGGTGCTCCCGGTTAGACAGTTATCCCGCGTTCCGTTGCAATCATTATGATTTCGTGCTTGTCGTTGATGATACGCACCCGCTCCATCCGGTCGGTTTCGGTTTCCAGTTGCTTGTCGCACACTGCGATAAACTCGCGGATTTTCCTTTGAAGGCTTGCCCGTTTGTCGCGGCACTGACGGTCAGCGCGAATGGCTGCGTACTGCGCCGCTCTCAGGCCGATGAGGTTGGCGAATAGTCGCGTGAGTCGCTTCATGCCGTCCCCTCCCCGCCGGGCCGCAGGGCGGCACGCAGCAGTTTACACCTTTCGCACTCTCGCCCGCGCCGGCCATAGGTGCCGCTGGCCGGGTCGTACACTCGGCAGTCCTCGCACTCTCGCAAGTGGTCGTTGATCGCCGCCCGCAGCCGGTCCCGCTCGTCCAGGGCGGCGGCGAAGGTGTCAAGATGCGCCGATGCAAACTTTTGAGCCGCCATGATTTCGCCAAGGTCATCAGGCAGCACAAAGTCGGCCAGTCGCTTCGCGTGCCGCCGGGCCTCGGCGGACAGGTCAGATGGGGTCATGGGGCTCCTTGGTTAACGGGCGGTGGGTTGCCAGTCGCCTGGAATGCTCTTTCTGTAGACTTCCACGATGCCGATATGGACGTGATTTCTCTTCTCTAGATCATCGAGGATCGCCCGCGCGTGCTCCATGTCGATGCACACGTTGCCAAGTTCATCCTTTTCGTCTCGCTTCAGTCGCCTCGAAAGGTGACGATAAGCGGCTCTCAGTTTCACGTTCATGTTCGCTCTCCCGGTGAGGAAGGTTACAGGGGGTCAGTAGACGCTATGGCCGTCGGCCTTGAGTTTGTAAATCGCCGCTTCGTACTCTTCCTCGGTGTCGAATACCATCCGCTCGCTACTGCCGTAGATGGACTTGATGCGGCGCGTGGCGTCACGATTCGACAGCTTGCCCTCGGCGACGTAGTAAGTCCCGTGTTGCGGGTTGCTGCGTTGTTTGATGCACCACTTCATCGTCTCACCCTTTCCCCGGCCCGGAGGCCGGATGCTGCGGTTCACGGATCAGCAGCCCGTTATCGTCAACAACGATTCCTTCGCGTCGGATGGCGTCCACGGCTTCCGGGTTCGGCTGATGGCCACAGTTCCGGCGCGGGCCGTAGCCAAAGAGCCGCGCCTTATTGCAGCCAGCACAAAGAACGCCCTGACCGATTCGTGGGAATACTCGGCGCTTGCTCATCGGCCTCATCCTCCCTTGGGTTCGTGTTCCAGCCCCGCCGCCGCGCGGCACTCGCGCAGGGCCAGGGCCAGGGCGGTCATTGCGGCGGATTCAGTGTGAAAGTATGCTACCGCACCGTCCTGACCAATGATCCGCATGAGCGCAGTCGGCAAACGGCAGTGATCGTAGTTGTTGCTCAGCCGATGCCATATCCATCTTCGCTTCGGTGGATTGAGGTCGGAATAGTGGGGCCGCTTCCCTCTCGCCAGGCACCACGCCGCCGCGTAATCCCGGTCGGCTTGCGGCAGCGGTTCACTCGGCATCACGATTCTCCCGGTTGACCAGGGCCAGCAGCTTCACCGGGTCCGCCCCGGCCTCCACCGCCGCCGCGAATAACACCTGACACCACTCAGACAGCCGGCGCACTTCCGAGGTCCACCATGCGAACGAGTGAGGGTTGAGCAGGATGACAGGGGCGGGCGGGTTAGGCATCGGGCTTCTCCACGAGGGCGCGGATGCCGGCGAGAATCTTCTTGGCCGTATCCTCCACGCCGGCGCAGTATTCGTCGGATTGATCTACGTCATCGTCCGGCCAGAGCGTCCATTTGTACTCGGCTACCCTCATGGCCTCTTCGAGCCCTTTCACCATCCCCTCCCGTCGAACCGCAGCGAGGGCGGACTGGTGGGTTCGCCGTAGTTCGAGGTACGCATACGCCACGTCGATCAGGTCGTTGAGAATGTCCCCGCCGCCGTCCGCGAATATCGGTACCCATGCCAGCATCGCTTCGCGGGCGTTGATGGCACGCTGAGCCTTTTCGTGGATCGGCAGAGCGGCGATGCGCTTGCGGAGTTCTTCGTTCGTCTCTTCACTCATGGCAAAGTCTCCTCGGTTGTTAACCCTCTCGCAATCCACCCCAGCGACCCGCCCACCAGGAACGCGGCGGCTACCGTCACCATCACTTACCTCCAGGGGGTTCACGTCTAGACATCGCCTCCCACGTCAGTTTGAAAGCGATGGCGAGTGCAAAGAGCATGGCAAAGGCCAACAGCGGCATCAGTATCCAATCAAGCATGGGCATCGCTGCTCCCATTCCGTTCGATTTCCTCAACTCGATTTTGCAGGGCGACGACTTGCTCTTGCAGTTCGTCGCACTTACGCCGGTAATGATGTTCGCCGGCCTGCATCGCGTTAGCGAACCAGCCGATCATCAGTCCTTCGTCAATGTCCTGCCGACGCTCGCCGAAGAGTCGCATAAACTCTTCAGCCCATAGTTTTGCGTTGCAGGTGTCGAGCAGTTCAGGGGCAGTCATTCCTTACTCCTTGGGTTCATGCAACTTCGGCCCGTCCACGATGGCAGGCCAATCCTCCACCGTCAGAGTCGGCGTCGGCAGGCCGCACTCGTCGCCAAACGACATGACGATCCGCTTGCCTGCCTTTTCCAGATACTCGATTGCCGCCGGGGTCGCTGTGACCTCGATGCGGCCTTTGAAATCAACGAGCATCAGTCATCCTCTATTGGGTTCTGGGGTCGTCGTCGCCCGGTTCATCCGCATCTCAGCCTTGCGACGGCGGAACTTGTCGAAGGCGTGCAAGGTCGGAATGCCGATCCAGACTCCTTTGCCGTCCGGTATCAGCCGCTCCACTTTACCGCCACAGGTATCGCACCGTGGCACAGGGTCACCGTGGACGATGGTGCCGGGGCAGGCGGCGTCGGGGCAGGTGCGGTCGCTCATCGCCGTTTCCTCCAGTCGAACAGTTCACGCGGCGGCATTTCGCCCAGGATCACCAGGGCAATCTTCATGGCGACAACGCAGATCAGCATGAACGGGAATGCGATCACTTCGCGCATGGCGGGCTCCCGGTGAGGCGGTCGATGAGGGCGAGCAGAAAGGTAACGTCTTTTCTGTAAAACTCCCGCCAATCGTCGCTGTGCCAATTTCTTCCTGTGCCGAGATCCAATGCAATCCAGTTCGCCTTCTCTCGTTCTTCCGCCGTCAACTCGCGGGCGGCAAGGCTGGCCTCGGCAGAGGTGGCGCGGGACTCAGCCGCCTGATACCGCTCTTCAGCCTCTCCGAGATTCCCTAGAAGCGCGTCCCGCTCCCGCTCGGCAGCTTCCGCCCTGGCCAGCAGCGGCTTCGTCAGCATGTCGATGCCGTCGTTGATTTTCTTCTCGAACACTTTCGCATCGACCGTCTCGGCGTTGTAGCCGCCGACACTCAGCGAGCAGGCCAGCGAACGTAGAACGTCTTCGGCAGCCTCGGCAAAGTCCCGCTTGTCGAGTTGCACAAGCATCCATGTCAATCGTTCGTCAGTCGTTCCTTTGGGAGCGCCGGCCTTATCGAATCGCAGGTGAACGTGGTCCCGCTCCCGCTCGGCAGCTTCCAGCCGGTCAGCCAGCAGCTTCGCAACTTCATACTTGCGATCCGCGCCGAGCGTGAACCAGCCCGCTGCCGTCTCCGTCAGGGCGATCAGTTCCGCCGTCGTCATGGTCGGCCTCCGGTTAGGTGAGTTGGTAGCGGTCGGAAGGCTTCACCGGCTCGTTGTCCTTGTTGACGACGAACGCCTCAAAATCGTCCTTGTCTATCCCGTCGCCGTCGCAGTCGTGCTTGTTGAGCATGTCGCCCAGCACCTCCGATGCGTCTTTGGGGCGCATCGCCTTCAGTTGCTCCCACTCGGAAGGCGTCAGCGTCACAACTTGGTCGTAGGTCACACGCTCGGATGCGGTGATTCGGACCCTCACGCTCTTGGCCATCGCTCTTCTCCTTGGGAATGTGGTTAAAGTTCGGGAAGGCGGTCAATTGTCTCTTGGTCGCACTTCTCGATTGAGATGTCTAGCCTCCTGTCTTCGTCGAGGTCTTCGCAGGCGCTTTGAATGAAGTCCATAATGGCCTTCATTGTGTCGCTGCTACCAACCTCGCCGCAGTGGGCGAACGGTTCGCCCGAGTCATCTCGGATAAAAACGTGATACTTCATCGGTCGCTCCTTCCCGCCTGATGGCGGGGGTGGTGGGGTTACTCGTCCAACGAATCGAGCAGCAGGTCGATTTCGTCCCGCAACTCTTTCAGCGATTCCCGCGTGTCGTCTTGGTCAACCGTCTTGTCTTTGAACACGCGGTTGATGGCTGTCTTTGCAGCGGCCACCAAGGATAAATGACTGTTCGCGCTCATCTTTTCTCCTTTGGGTTCGTGCTCAGGTCTTCCGGTGCATGGATAGGTCACTGCTCCATATGGGATTCCCGTGCAAGCGGGCTCATGCCAGCCGTTCCACATTCGCTTCACGTCCCCATCCCCCTCTCCGCCCCGGACGCCGGGGCACCACGGGCCATCAGAGCCTCTTGGATTGCATCGGCGTCACTGCGCCGACGGCAGGTGCATACATGGAAGGTTCCATGTTCGTTATCGCCGTTGAGGTCAACGATCTGCCATCCGCGATTGTCGCTGAGCCGCTCAATGGAGAACTTGCGGTTTCGCTCCCCGCCTTCCCGCTTCGGCTCACACCGCCCCTCGTGCCCCTTCTCAAGTCCGCAAAAGAACCCGTGCCCACCGGCGGCGCGGATGCCCTTGCCGCAGGTGTCGCTGGCGGGCGGGGCGGGATTGTCGTACCACGTCGGCGGCGCATTGACGGACCTGTACACTGCCGCCCATGCCTCCTGGTACGTCTTGAACAGCGGCATTCCAATCTGGTCAGGCTCCTCCACCCAAACGCCTTGAGGATGCAGCCAGCGATAGATAGCATCGCTGCCGGTGAACCGCACCCACCATTCGCCTTCCGCTCGCGGCATGATGGTGCAGGTGCTCGCCCACGGAGCCACGTAATGCAGGCAGTTGCGGTGATGTGCTATGCCGCTCGTTTCAGCGCCGCAAGTGCATTCGCGGGAAGTTGGCTCCGGCTCCGCGACCGGGGCGGGCTTGAACTCCATAACCCGCTTGCAGGAAGCCCCGCACTCTTCGCAGAATCCGGGGCAGTAGTGCGGCTCCGCGACCGGGGCGGCGGGCGTGGAGAGAATGACGATGCCAAAGTCCTTCCAGTCTTCCGTCAGTCCGTCAGTGGTCCGGGTCCGCTGGCCGAATGACGATTCGTAGGTGAATTGGTCGTCGCCATCCTTAGTGAACGGCACCGACAATTCAAACTTAAACTCCGTCCCCACCGCCATCGCCTCCAGAATCGCCCGGTTGCCCGCTGGGGCAGGGGGCGGCTCAACTACCAACAGGTCAAGCATCGTCACAGCATCAATCGCTTTGACCACGGCCCGGCGGGTCTTCACGTCGGCGTTCAGTCGCATCAGTTCCGCATAGGCCGCGTCACCGCATCGCCCGCGAAGGGCTAAGAGTGCCGCCGCGTTGTTGCCGTCCGCCCGCTCCGCTGGGGCAGGCGCAGGTGACGCGGCGGGGCGGAACTCTTTGCAGGAGCAATCCAGATTGCCGCAAATAGTGGCGTAGGCTGGACAGCGGCAGTGCTCGTCTTCCGCGTGTCCGCTTTCGCAGAGGCGGTCCAGGTCGGGGGTCATGGTCAGCGGTCCTTTCGAGTTTGAGCAAAGCATTCAAATGAGTGAACGCTTGGCTGATCCTTGCAATTCTGACAAAAGACGTTAAGGCAAGTAACGCATTTGATCGCAAACTGACCTGCTGGCAGCACTGACGAACATTTCGGACAGGTGAACCCGGCATCAGAAACGCACGACCATCCCGAGCCGTCGAAACTTTTGCAGATTGGGCAATGCCCACTTGGATCAGTTTGAAGTAAAGCCAGGCAGGCTGGATTGGAACATCTAAATGTGGGGGTCATGGTTTTCCTTTCGTGGGGATGCCGAGGGCGTCGAGGCCAGCCGAAGTGATGCGATAATCTTCGTCGATGTATTCCCTGCGACGTAAGCCCACCAATATTCTTGTTCGCCCGCCGTGCTCGCTTAATCCCCTGCAATTGTGGTGAGTGCCGCGACCTTCCTGAATATCAGTCAGCACGACGGTCATCAATTTCGTCATCTTCAATCGCTCAACATTTCTTTTCTCAGGGTGGCATCCTTTCGGCAGCGTCAAGGCATCAACTTGCGACCATCCTAAGTTGATTCTTCCGCCATAGAGATACCAAGGTATCCCGTAGTGCTCGCACCATTCTGCAACTGTTTTGGTTTCGCCGTTAATAGTGACATGACAATTGTTTCTCCGGTTTCTGCCCTGCTCACGAACCGTTGCCCAACGGCAGTTGCCTGGTTCGTAGCCTCGATTGTTGTCTATGCGGTCTATCGTGTGCTTGCTGCTTGGCCTACGGCCCATATCAGAGATAAACCCCTCAAAACTCTCCCATCGATTGCACACCTTGATTCCACGACCACCATAATGACGCCACGCCTTATGCTTGGGGTTGCTGCACCTTCCCTTCATTTCCGCCCACACCTTGTATTCAGGTGTTTTTGACAATCCGTGTTTGGTAGCTAGCTCTTGGCGATGGCAGCCGCAGCTTACGATTTTCCCCTTAATCAGTTTGTGCGAATCTACGTTGACGGCCTTTCCACAATCGCATTTACATTCCCACTTGGGAGGCCGTGAGCCTTCGACTCTGGCGATAGCCAATAGCCTGCCGTATCTGCGTCCAGTAGGGTCGTTCTTCATTTTTCGCTCTCGATGGTTATTTGCAGTGCGGATAACAGCTTCAGGAGTTGGCCGCGAGTCGTCAGAGCGGCTAGTCTTGAATGGCAGTCGTGGCTGTGCGTCAACGATTTGACGCCGAACCAGATGGCCGTCTCATACTCGATAAAGGCAACTGCCTGCCCGGTCGGTGCGTTGAATGGCAACACCATTGCGCCGGTCCATTCGCCCTCATCCTCATCGACGAATCCGATGCTCCACAGGTATTCCTCGTCCACCTGTGTCTCGTCCGCGTACCGCTCCGCGTCGTCCGCCAGTGCGGTGAGCAGGGCGGCGATCTCGGCAGCGCGTTGGCCGGATGCGACGGGAATCAGGTTCCCCGCACTCGGCGTCAGTTCGGCGGCTATCTCGCGGGCACGGGCGGCGTCGGTCACGGCTGGTCTCCGGCGGGGGAAGTGGTAAGCTCCAATTTCTTCGCGTGCTTGCAGGTCTGGAAGCCGAAGAAAGGATGCTCGGTTAAGTCCCAACGCACAGCTTTTTTGCAGGCCACGCATTGCTGCATTTCGGCGCAGCCCATGCCGGAGTACGGACGGGTTGTGCCCCCGCGACAGGCCATGTCATCGTCGGTCATTTCGCGTGTCATCGGTCGTCGCTCCTTGGAGGAAGGGGGTCGGGGGCTACAGTCAGTCGGCGTTGCGGCGGGCCTGCCGTTGCATGGCATCCCACTCCTGCGGATAACTCAACTCCACCGCCGGGAAGCACGCCGGAATCTCCACCGCCCCGTGAGTCGGGTGCAACAGCGTGCGGGCTTCCGTCAGTACCAGGACCGGGCCAGTGCGATCCGTCTCCGCGCACGCCGGCCAATTCGGGGGCAGATAAAGTGTCACGCCCTTGAGGGAATCGAGACAGTGCTTCGCGCCTTCGGTGTTGCCGGGGACCATCTGCGTGAACGGCTTCTCGGCCTTCGTGTAGCCCTTCGGCACACCGGCCATCACTTTGATTTTCAAGTCGCCCTGACAGCCGTAGTCGCCCGGCTCCATCGCCTCGCTCATGCGATGCTTTTGCCCCGGCTTCACCTTGTACTTGCCGCCAGCGATCCGCTTCGCATGGCTGGTCACTCGGTCAATCGCGGTCATTACCTTGCTCATCAGAAACTCCTTCTAGGTTCGGAACACACAGCGGGACGGCGAATTTACCGGCTCGTTGTGTATCCAGTTCTGTGCCTCAACACAGTTTTTGACTTCCGCAGGCACACCCAGCGGAAACACCCGGCCCGTTGGACAGGTCACGATCAGGCGACGTTCGCCAGTCGGCGACGAATAGAGAGCCTCCCGCGTGCCCTCCACATCATTGCGGCGTTCGTCGATGCACTTCGCATTGGTTTCTTTCAGGAATCGGGGGATGCCGTAGCGGGCAAAGCGGATGGACTTCACGTCCGCATTCTTCTCGCCGTTGATCTGGTCGTGCGTTTGCGTCTCAGGCCGCATGACGATTTGCTCGTCAACCAAAATGCCGTCAATGAAATACTCGGTCCAGTCGAGCGAAATCAGAGCCGGGCCGTCAGTGCGGTGAGGCCGTCCGCCGAGATGATAAATCTCCGGCAGCGGGACATAGAACACATCGCGCTCCGTCACCCACCAGAGCCACGCGCCAGACTCAAGAGCCAGCATCGTCGGCATCCACTTGGCAAACTCAGTGTGATCGTTATTTTCGGACGCACCGCAAGCGGTCGTACTGATCCAACTCGCGTCCCACGCGGCACTCGCGGCACTCGCGTCCCACGCGGCACTCGCGGCCCACGCGGCCCTCGCGGCCCACGCGGCCCTCGCGTCCCTCGCGGCCCTCGCGGCCCTCGCGGCACTCGCGGCCCACGCGGCCCTCGCGGCACTCGCGGCCCTCGCGGCACTCGCGGCCCACGCGGCACTCGCGGCACTCGCGGCCCACGCGGCCCACGCGGCACTCGCGGCACTCGCGGCCCTCGCGGCCCTCGCCCAATCGCTGACGCGATTGGTTTTGACTTCAGGCCCGCCGCACTTCTGAATCCACTCTCGCAAGTGACGGTCAATCGCCGCGTCGTCAACGGGCTGCTTGAACTCGCAGGCTTTCGTGTGGCGAGCGATAAGGCCGGCTACGTCAGGTCGGAAGGTCGCCATTGTCATCTCTCTCCAGGGGGCGGGGGTGAGGGGGTCAGAGAATCCGCTCCCAGCGAATCTTTGCGTTGGTGGGCCGCGTCTCTTCGCCACCGAACAGGTCAGCCTTCCGCTCGTCACGTTGACGCTTCGCACCTTGCGAGCATCCAGGGCGCGGTTTCAGGTCAGCCACGGGGATGAACCCTGCGGCTCGCAATGACACACCGGACTCGCTCGCCAGCGTGTAGGTGATTGCCTTGCGATAGCCCAAATCCTTCCCAGCCCGGCAGAGCGCCCCGTAGAGTTTCGTGCAAGCGTTCTTCGTGCCGTCCGTGCAGTTGCGGGTTATCTCAATCGTCCATCCATCCGCCAGCAGGCGTGCCACCGGAGTCCCCGCGATGGCCACGCCTACCAGCTTGCCGTAATACTCCACGCCAGCCGCGAACAATCCGCCGTTGGGAGCGCGGTTGTGTCGGTGCTGCTTCGCCACGAATGGCAACGCACGCTTGACAGGCATCGGCACGATGGTCAGCACGTCCACTCATCCACGTCGAGAAGAATGGCGTACCAACCGGGCGCGACGAACGCCTTTGCGCCGTCCGCCGTCTCGATGCGGTGTTTGCCGGAGTCACGAACCTCAATCTTCGTGACGTTCTCAAACTCAATCCGCACGTCGCCGGGGAACACATAGACACGCCGACGCTCCGGCTTGTCCAACACGGTCCAGTTAATCGCTTCCATCAATCCATCCTCCAAGGGGGTTACAGGACTAGGTTTCGGGGTCATCGGGGCGGCTCCAAGGTCAGGCGTGCGGAGGGGGTGCGACACTATACCGGGGCTTCTGGTTCTCGCTTTTGCTCTGCCACGTACCCTTCAGCAACCACCATCGCCTCTTCGAGTGTCGGATAATATTCCGGCTTATCTGTGTCACAGATGGTCCAACAGTCCGGGCCGTAGGACTGCACGGCAAACATGCCTTCGGCGTCTTCGTGGACAAACTCAATCGGCTCCCAGCCTTTGCGAATCGTCATGGAAAAACTCCGGTATAGTGTTATAGTTATCTAACAGGTATCTACTAGGTCGTCAATAGTTGCCGACGCGATTTCCCCGGATATTCTTTCACCATGAAAAAGCCCAGCAAGCCAAAGCAGAAATACAAGCCGTTTCGCGCGGTTCGCATTCCGAAAGATGACGCCGATGCCTGTGATAAAATCGCGCGCCGAAACGGTCGGACATTGGCCAATCAGGTCGTAACCATCGTGCGCGAGTTCAACGCCGCCAACAGCTAAGCCGCCTTCCCCATGCACTCCCGCACCAACTCCGCCACCACAACTCACGCCCTCACCATTGGTAATCCGTTGTGCCGCCGGTCAATCTTCTTGCCGCGATAGAACCCCGGCGTCCTCCTCTGGCCGTAGCCCTCTTCGTCGCTCTCCGGCATCGACTCCACTTGCGATTCAATCAACTGCGTAAGCTCTGCGTCCGTCGCGTCATCGTCGATTGCTTCCAGACAATCGCGGCATCGGTCCTGGCCGCTTGCGCATCGCGCTCCGCAGTAATCACACGCTGTCATGCCATCACCATCCCATTCCACCGCTTCCCCATCGCAAAGACTTTGATTCCGCTGCGGTAAGGTCGGTAGTCGCTCGTGGTGTCGATTGGTCCCTCCGGCATTGTGGCCCGACGACTCTCGACCAGCGCATCCAGTTCAGCCATCGTCGAATCGTCCCGTGAGCCATCCCGCTTCGCCCGCATCCGCTTATGACTGCACTTCAAACACCGCGACTTGTATTGAGTACACGGCCCGCCGCAATCCACGCAACTCGCCTTCGCCCTTTCCTTCTTGCCACGACAAGTAAAACAGCGCCCGGTCGGGGAGGTTGTCGATGCGCCGCACGGACAGCGCGACTTCTGACGCAACTGCGGATTTCGCGGACGGGTCAGCATGTAGCACCCATGACACCGCCGACTCATGCTTTGAGTCAGTTTCCCGCATCCTTGGCATGGTTTTGGTGAAGGTGGCATTACGCAGCCGCTCCTTTCGACTCCCATCCCGGAATGCACTTCGCCACCATGTCCGCCACGCGCCGGTAATACTTGCCATCGACGACAATAATCTTGACCGCCGGGTGATACTTCGCCATTCGCTTCAGTCGCGTCCGATCCTGCGGACTCATCCAGCCCTTCACCTCGTGGTACTCCACGCTCCCATTCTTGTTCGTCACCTTGAAATCCGACTTGTAGAACCGCGTACCCCGCTTGATGTTCGGAAACGCAAACTCTTCCGACTCGTATTCCCATGACAGGATTTCACCACGCGCCTTGAGCCAGTTCAGATAACGCGCCCAATTCGCTTCCCACATCGAACGGAAATACTTGCCCTCCAAGTCGGCCCGCTTGCCGCCTTTCCCTCTCGCCCCGCCGCCGAGCACTTTCCTTTTCAGTTTCATAACTCACCTCCCAACTGCTCCCGCAACACCACCAACGCCTTCCGAATCATCCCGTTCACCGCCGCCGAGCTCGGCATCCCCAGCAGCACCTTGATTTCCACCGGCTTGCACGGATGATTCCGCCACGCCCCCAAACCAAACAGCATCGACACCGCCTCACGCTGACGCGCATCCAGCTTCTCCAACGCCTCCACCGCGTCCTGCACTTCAATCGGTATCGTGTGCGACTCGTCCGGCGCGTCGAACGTCTCCGGCATCGCGTGAAAGACTTTACGTTGCGCCAACTCGTTCGCTCTCTGAAGCTCCCTCGGAAACGCCGTCGAGTAACAGAGCGTCGAGAGCCGCGCCTTCGTGCAATCAAACCTGCCTGCCATGAGGCTCACTAGCTTCGATTCCAGAATCTCCACTTGCTCGGTCGGGTCTAGGTAGCTGTACTTCCAGCCGTACTTGTTCACGAAGTCCTGAGCCAGCCGCCAATGAGAATGCTGCTCCACGTATGCCTTCTCATCCGGCAACAGCGGCCCGCCGCTCGGTCGTGGCATCGGCGGGAAGATGCTCTCCAGCGAATGACGACGCTTCCGCCGCTTGCGTCTCACCACTCTCCGCACCGGAGCCACAGCCACCGACGCGGATGTTTCACAGTCAGGGAATAGGGCGACCACAGGGGGTTACTCCTTTCGGGATTAGGCTGCGCCGACTTCGGAGCCGGCGAATAGCGTCTCGTTCTCTTTCAGTTCCGCGAGCCGTTCAGCCTTCGTCAGATTGCGGCACGCTTCGGCGTGATACTCCGGCTTCAGTTCGCAGCCGTAGAACCGACGGCCCCGGAGAATCGCCGCGTAGCCTTCCGAGCCGATGCCGGTGAACGGCGAAAAAACAATCTCACCCGGATTCGAGTACAGCCGCACGAGCCGATCAATGACCGGCAGTTGCAACGGGCAGATATGCTTCACGTCGCTCTCGCCCTTCGTGCCGCGAACATTCAGCGTGTCAGTTTCCCGAATGTCTGACCAGCACGATTCCGCCCAATCAATCCACTCGTTCCGGCTGACTTGTAATTCACTGTCGATGGCGACAGCGTTATCACCGGGCGCACGAAACTTGATGAGGTAGTCCGGCAGGCAGCCCCGAGACTTCGCCCGATCCGCTTCCAGTCCGCTGAATTGAAGTTCCCGGCTCTTGGTGCGGATGGCTTGCGATTGCGGATTCTTCCGCACGGTCCAGTCGTATTCGTAGACCAGACCGGCCCGTTCCGCGACTCGGATATTGAGCCCGCGAAAGTCATGCAAGCCGACTCCCCCGGTTCGCTTCATCCGGGGAATCTGCATGATGTGAACCATGACGACGCGGCCCGGCTTGATGACGCGGGCGAGTTGCCGGTAGAAGAATGAAAGATGCAGCTTGCCGTCTGTGTTGAGGTTTTCGCTGTTGCCAATGTCGGCATCCTCCGACGTGTAGGCATAGAGAGCCGGAAACGGCGGAGAGAATACGGACATATCCATGCACGCCGCCGGCATCGTCGCCATGTGCTCGATGCAGTCGCCTTCGTGAATGGCCCAGCGTTCGCTATCAGAAAGCATGACAGCCAATCTCCTTGAATAATTGCTCTTGTTCAGCAGCATCCGCCTGAACGCGGGCCGCTTTGCGGAGTACCGTTTCGATCATCGGCCGCTCCAGGTCCGTCACCGGGATATGCACGTTCAAAGGCAGTGTTGAACCGTAGCGATTCGACCGCTTCACCGCCTGATAGTATTCCTCGTAACTGTCCTGCAACGTGCTGAATAACTGCCGGGTCGCAATCTGCAAATTCAAACCGAGTCCCATGATCTTCGCTTTGCTGATAATCGTCTTCATTTCGCCGGACTGAAATGCCGCGACAATCCTCTCTCGCTCCTCAATCGGAGTGTCGCCGCTGATACTGCCGGCCTCCGGCATCATCGACGCCAACTGCTCTTGCTCCGGGTTGTACTTGCACCAAACGAGCGTCGATTCCGGAGCGAATGAGCGGATGCGATTGACGACGTATTCCGGCTTCAGTGATTCAACGCCGATGCCCTTGGCAATGCGGGCAATCTTCGCCCGCGAGCCAATCCCGCCGAGTGTGCCGAATAAATCGCCGCTGGCCTGTTGTGCGGCATCGCGTTGGGCGTCCGTCAGTTCAACGTCTTCGATGTTCGTAATGATCGGCGGGAGCGTGCCGCTGTTGTCTTTCCATCCGTAGACTGCCGGGTTAGTCAGGAAGATACACCAGTGCGATAACGAACGGTAGAACGGTCGGAGAGCGTGCGGCTTCAGTTCCCAGCGTTCATTGGTCTGCCCGCGATTGACGAAGAACCTGGCAAGGAAACTGTTGACTGTCGGGAAGTGATCGAGAAATACGGCATGGTTAGCGTATTCAATTCGATCATTCGGGGCGGGCGTGCCAGTGCCAGCGAGCTTCCATTCCAATCCCTTGCCGAGTTTAATGAGCCGCTGGCCCCAGGCTCCGTAATGGCTCTTGAGCATCGACGATTCATCGAGGATCAACGCACCGAGCCGGCCTTGCTCAACTTCATCCGTGATCGCTTCGTAGTTCGTGATGCCGATGCGACCGCCCTTGAACATCCAGCCGGGTAGGTCAGCGGCCCGCACTTGCTCGATTGGTAATTCGTCGCCGTAGAACTTGCGGCACTCCGCGATTGTCTGCTTGACCACCATCAGCGGCGAGACGATCAGTACGGCCTTTTTCTTCGGCAGCGAATCGAGAGCCGCCCGCATGAACTCGAAGAACATCGCCGTCTTGCCGAGCCCGCAATCCGCGAAGATGGCGTACTTTCGCTTGCGAATGGCAACCTTGGAAATGCCAGCCTGATAGTCGAATAGGAACGGACGCGGCTCGTAGTTCGCGGTCTTCGTCTTCCGAGTCGTGATGCCGATGAGGTTCGCGTATTCGTCAGGAAACCACGCTTCGCGGCCCGTGAATCGGTAGACGGGCAGAGACTTGACCTTGAGAAAAGTCTGATAGCCGGCAGTCGTGTTCAGGTCAAGCAAGACGTTCACTGCTTAATCTCCGCATACAAGTCCCGTTCACCCTTCGCAGACACCGCTACGACAGGCTCAGGGGGTGGTAAGTTCTCCCGCCACGCGATGCAGCGGGGACAGCAACAGTCGTCCATGTGCGCAAGAGGTCGAACGTCGCCACGGGGATTACGTTCGAGCATGGCTAATCCCGTTCTGCGTCAATCACTTCCTGCAATTCAGCGCCGAAGTCTTCCGGCCAGTTTTTGATTTTTCCGCTGTCATCAATGTCGAGAATCACGTAATCGCCGTAATGGTTGCCGGGCATGTAGCTGGGAACATAGTCCTCAACGGTGGTGTGGACTTCCTCGTCGTTTTGGAAGCATCGGTACGTCCCCTCATCGCGCACCTTCATGTGCAAGTCACGGCCCTTTGCTCCGGCTGGCCAGTTAAGTATTTGTCCGGTGTCAGCATCAATTCGCGGGTTCCATATGCCGCCGCGAATGAATGGGAAGTTGCTCGGCATGTATTCCTTTTCCGGATAGACTGGCACTTCAATCTCAACGCGATTAACTTCCACTTCTCGCTCAACAAGCATGGTCACTTTCGCCATGTCATCTCTCCCGGTTAAAGGTTCCAACAGACTGAAAAATCATACCCGTCACTCAGCGCCGTAAATCGACGCCAGTATGCGATTCTGAAAAGCCAACAGCGTTGCGTCGTCGCCGTATCGTGCATGGAAGCCGTTCGCATCTTCCGCCAGCGACGGCCCCAGCTTCTCCGCTGTCTCGCTCTTGCTGGTCATGCCCCACGGCGGAAGTCCTCTGTGATGCCAGCCGCACAACGCATAGGCGTGAGAGTGACTGATTCGCCTGTCGCCGTCCTTGAAGTGGTGGTACTCAGCGGCCACCGGAGCACAGACCTTGACGGCATCCTGGTACGGCATCTTGCGGTTCAGCCAGCACGCCACGCAACCAGCCCCCACGCAACGGTTCCGACGCTCTCTCTCGTCCGCCGTCATCGCCTTCTTCCCGTGCTTCCCCTTCCGCTTCATCGGCTTCCGGCTCTTCATCGCCGAGCCCCCCTTTAAGGGTGACTTGCGGCGGAGAGGGGTCTTGGTTTTCAGCATTGGGCGATTCCTGTCGTTAGAGTGCGGCGAAGTCGCAGATACGTTCCTTGTCCAGTTGCCTCCTAAGAGGTTGCGGGGGCGGAGCCTTCTTCCTGGTGCTCAACTCGTCGGCCCGTTCGTTCTTCTCCCGTGGAATCCAATAGGCCGCGTATTTCACTCCCATCTCTGCCAGTAACTCGCACGCCGTTTCTCTCAGTGCCTTCAAGTGCGGCTTCTTACACTTCCAATTCCCCAACAGTTGCTCAATCACCAACTGCGAGTCGCCTTCTATCACCAGCCCCGTCATCGGGAGATAACCACTCACCCACCGCAGCCCCTCGATAAGCGCCGTCCACTCCGCGACGTTATTCGTCACTCCTCTTCCTGGGAGGCAATCGAAACCTTCACCAATCGGAGCGCCCGAATCATAGTCATCGACGTGCCACCCTATTCCTCCGGTGGCATCGGATGAACCATTGTCATCGCAGGAACCATCGAATCGAAGCAGAACTTTCACGGCTCGGTACTCCAGTAGGGACGCAATGTCGGACTGATACCCCGCTGCATTTCTCTCGCACCCGCAAGTTGTCGGGAAACTGCGTTGGTTTCCGACACCACCGCCGTAGCGGTTCCTCGGTGCTACCGCGACTCCCTTTCATGTCGCGGGGCCGGAGGGCGATTCCGGCGGTCAGAGGGCGATGGACCGAAGCCAGCACGATTGCAGGTTGTTCGGTTTCCGATTGGCAACTAGGTCAGCCCGAAGGCTTTTACAACTGTGTGACCTAGCAAGGCTCTGCGGCTTGTGGCCGAAGCGCTACGGGGAGGCAAGCCGTGGCCCGCCCCCCTACGGGGTCTCCGCTACCTGCGTTACTTCGCAGGTCCACCAAACTGGTTCGTCGCCCTTCTTTCGTGTGCGACAGGGCCAGCCAATCCAGCCCGCTTACCACGTCATACCATCATGCCAATTCAGGTGGCTGTTTCGTCTTTAAGTGGACGCATGTGCGCTTGTGAAAGTTCCACGTTCCGCAAGCCGGTCCAACAACTCCTCATGCCGTCCCGAATACCACTCCAACGATGCCTTCATCTGGTCATGCAAGCGCCACAGCGAACGCATCCGGGCCTCAACCTCGTTCAACTGGTCCATCAGTAACCCCGGTCGCTCCCGAAGCATCTCCCGTATCGCTTCGTCGATGAGCCCCGGCAACGTCTCTTCCGTCGCCAGCGTGAACAGAAGGCGTCCAATCACCGCCAGCCGCCGCCGGGTCAATCGCAAAGAACGCTCGGCAACCTTCCCCGCAGCCTTCGTCTCGGCTACGCGAAACTCGTTCTCCGCGTCGGTCAACTGTCTCAGCGGTCGGGCCGTCAACTTGCATTTCTGAATCTCCTGTTGAGCCTGGTCGTGCAAATCAATCAACTCGCCAACCGTCAGCCTCTCGAACCAGTCCCGCGTCGATAGGGGCATCTCTTCAAGCACCCCGCATGTTCCGGCGGTATCAACACAATCTGCATCGGCATCACATCGTTCTTGCACTCCGGGCAGGTCACAAACTCCGCCGGGACACTCTTCACCTGGCCCGCCGGCATCGGGCCTTGATGGAAAGGGTCAGGATGCTCCAGAGTCATTGAGTTGGCCGGATCGTCCGCCAGTTTGATGTTCGGGAACCGCTCCAGCAGTTGCTTCTTGAACGCCTTGCAGCCCGCCATCACTTCTTTCGTTTTCTCCGCGTTCGGTCCTTTCAGTAGCAGGGTGTCGCCGTCGCCACGCTCGATTGTTAATCCTCTCGCATCCAGTTGCTTCAAGAATCTGTCGAGTAAGGGCGCACTCATTCGGGTAACTCCGCAGGTCGCTTCCAGCCATTAGCCGCAATCGCATCAATGATTTTTCCGGCCCGCTTCAGTCCAACACCTTGCGGGTCCACGCCGTACTTTTGCAAAGTGCGGGCCTGTTTAACGGTGCAACGGGTTGCGCCGATGCGCTCAATGACCGCGCCAGCCTGACGCTTCGAGTAGCCTAAAGCCGTGTCACGCTGAACGCCGAGATTGATGAGTAGAGACACTTGAGCATCCGATGCACCGCCGCGACGAACGCCCGTGTTCATGTTCACCGATGGCCCGCCATCGCCAAACGGGTCAACCTCGATGCTCCCGTACTCGGCACGAGCCCGGATGTGCTCACGCTCTTTCTGTTGACGCTCCACGGCCAACAGCGCCGCCGCCTGCTCCATCACTTCGCCTACGTCCGTCTGTTGTTTCTTCGCTTCCGCACGAGCCAAGGCACGCGCCTCAACGTCATAGTTCCCGCCGAGCACGTCGTAAGCATTCGCCAGCTTGTGTTCACTGTTGCCAACAAAATCGAGAACGAGACAGTTCGGCTTGTCGCTGGTCAGGATCGCCATGCGACGGTCAAAGTCCGCCGCGATGCCATCGACCACGCTCGGCAACGGACGAAGGCCACGGCCAAGCATCTGCGTATAGAGGCAAAGGCTTTTCGTCGGACGGCCCATGACGATAGCCGAGCACGCCGGCGCGTCGAATCCCTCAGTCAGCACCGCACAGTTACAGAGGAATTGCAGCTTGCCGCTGGAGAAGTCTTCCACCACCTGCTTGCGTGTTTCCCGATCCGTGCTGCCATCCACGGCGGCGGCGGAATCTTTCCTGTATCGGTTGATGACGGCGGCAAGCTGGTGAGCGTGTGCCACCGACGCCGTGAAGATGAGCGTTGACCGCGTGCCGACTTTCTCGATGGTCGGCAGCGCCATCTTGTGCAACGTCTCTTCTTCGGTCAGGATTTCCTCAAGCTGCGAAGCGTTGAAGTCCTGCTCACCAAACTCATTCTTCCGCGTCTTGAGCCCATCGAAGTTCAACGAATCGACCACCACGTATTCCTGTTTCACCGGCGTTAGCCAGCCGCCCTCTACGGCGTCGTTAATGCTCATCTGATACGCAACGCTCTCGAACATCAGCCCCAGCGCCGTGCCGTCGCTGCGGTTCGGCGTGGCCGTGATGCCAACCACCTTGCAATTCGGATTCAACTCGCGGAAGAAATCGACAACCTTGCGGTACGTCGTGGCCGTGCTGTGATGGCACTCGTCTACGACGATGAGGCCAAACGGATAGTTCCGATACTTCTCTAGCCGCCGGTCCCCGTACATGGATTGCACGGAACCTACCACCGTCATCCCACCGCCGAACATCGTGTCAATGTCCTGGCCCTGTATCCCCATCTCCACGGCGGGCCGATAACCAAGCTCCAGCCCAATCTTGTCAGCGGCCTGATTGATGAGTTCCTTCGTGTGAGCCAGAAAGAGACAGTTGCCCTGGTCCCATCCGCTGATGAGCTTCGCCGCGTAGACCGTCTTGCCCAATCCGGTGGGCAAGACGACGACGGTGGACGGATACTGCCGCAACTGCGAATGCGTTGCGTCAAGTGCCGACTGTTGATAAGGGCGAAGGGCTTTCATGGACTACGCGGCCTCTCCATTCGCGGCCCGTCCGCGTTCGTGAGCCGCCTTCGACAGCCGGAACGTGCCCTTACACGCCCGGCAGTTCTTATCCTTCCCGTCGCAATAACTACACTCGTGCGACGGTCGGTTGACCCAAAGTTGCTTGCGTGCGGCCTCGATCTGAGAAATGGCCGTGGAGAGCATGACGCACGGCGCGTACTTCGACTTCTCCAGCTTGCGTATCCGCTTCAGGTATTGGTCAATGTCACGGCAGATAGACTCCATCTCACCTACGAAGGCATCCGCATCGGTCATCGGGTCCGGCCCGTCGGGGGGAGCCGCTTCCTGCTCGCCCCCGCCGGGCTTGGCATTCGCTCCATAGTCAAAGTTGTTGCCGCCACGGTTGGGATTCGATGTGTCGGGAGCCGGCTTGCTCGCCTTCAATAACTCTTTCGCCTTCTTCTTCGGGTCGTCGGCGTTGATGATTTTCCGCCGCCGCTCGGAAGTGAGTTCCTTTGCGCACCGAGCCGCAAGATTCACTTCGAGCTTACCTTCACTGACAAGAGGCATCAGTTCAGGAGCCTGCTTTTTTATGAGCGCCAGTCGCTCAATTGTCTTCTTGCTGACTTGCGATTCGTCTGCCAGTTGTTGCTTCGTTTGGGAGGAGGGAGCGACAGCTGACGCTCCCTCTTTGCCCTTATTTTTGTGCTGATTCTCGCCTACCTCTCGGAGATTGGCTAGCGCGACCAGTGCCGCCGCCCGCTCTCCGGGAGTCAGATTGCGGCGGATAATTTCGTCCCGTTTCACCCAATCGTGAATCTGCTGGTCCGTCCATTCGACGTATTGGCACTTGGCCTCGGTGCCGGCAATTTCACACGCAAGCGCCCGTCGTCTGCCGCTGATAATGAGATTTGTGCCTTGCTGCACGATGACGGGCTTATTCTCGTCGAAGCCCACCTTCACCGATTCGATAAGCTCGGCAAACTCCGGCTTATCCAAGTGCCACGGCAGACAGTTCGCCGCCGGGTGCGCGTCCAGAATCTCATACTCTTTCAGCTTGTAGACTTTCGTAATCATGGGCGTTCGTCCTGAGTGTGGGGGATTGCCTAGCTTCTGATTCGGGCCAGCGGCTTTTCGATGGCGATAACCAACGACGCACGGATTTTTTCACAATGTGCGAGCGCAAGCATGTAACAGGAAAATGGGTCTCCACAAATTGAATCACCGCTGGCCTGAAACTCCTCTTCGCCCTCACTAGCCATTCCCATGCAGGCAACAGCCACGTTGAGGATTCCGCAATCCTCACGGAGCTTTTGCACGCCCTCAAAAAACTTTTGGAAGTTCTCTTGCACAGCCGCAACGGGACGCGGCTCGCTGAGTTTGCGGTAGAGCTTCGGGTTCGGTTTCCAGCCTTCCATTTACTTGCCCTCGGTGGTGGTTTCAGAACATCAGACCTTCACGCCGTCCAGGTACTCGCAGACCATCTTCTGCGCTTCCTTCAACTGCTCGTCCGTCAACTCGTTAACCGTCACCGTCTCGCCGACTTCCAGCCTCTTGAAGATGGATTCCGTCAAGTCGCCCTGAGCATGGGCGTGGTGGATGTTCGCTAGGTTCCAGTCCGTTCGGGTGAGGGCGTTGCCGAAGTCTTTCCGCTGGACGCCGTTCGACCAGTAGGCTTTCATCGTCGCCAGTTGCTCGGCGGGCGGCTTCACGGGAGCCTTCGGCGGTGTGACAGGCTGAGGCGGCGGAGCGTTGGCCGCGTCGATGGCCCCGGCCTCGTCGTCGCTCTGGACTTTCGCTTGCGTGGCCCCCAGCAGAGAGAGCAGCGGAACAGCGATGCTCTGATAGTTCGGCCACTCGATGAGCTTGCCCGCGAGAATGCCAGTCCGGTCCTTCTCAATGAACGCGGTCGGGATCGCCACTTCGTTCTTGAGCGTCTTCTTGCCGTCCGCCGTTCGCGGTTTCACCGGCTCCATGCGAACCAGAATGTGAGGCTCATACGGCGTCTCGCCTTCCGCCCGCATCTTCACGCCCGTCTGAACCGTCTCGCCTTCCGCGTCCTCGCCCCATTCGCTCGTTTGACGGCCCATGAAAATGACATGCTGGCGGCAGTTCAAAAGGAAGTGCATCAGTTCCTTGTAAGGCTTCTTGATGTTGCCCCATGCGTGCATCGGAATCGTACCGGCCCGCGTCTTCGGCCCCCGGTACGCCGCAATGCAGGACTCCCACAGGTGCGTCACACTGTCGATGCAGATAACGCAGTGCTCCGGATACTTCAGCGTCCGCAGTTCCTTCAGAATCTCCGACACCGCTCGCGTATAGACGCAATCGAAGTCAAACGCTTCCGGGTGACTCGTGCGGTCGGGAACCGCCTGAGCATAGAAGTCCGTCCCCCGCTCCGTGTCAATGAACGCGATGCGACCGCCGTACCGCTTCGCCAGCCCCTCGGCAATGAGCAGCCCCGTGAACGTCTTCCCACTCCCGGTCGGGCCGTAGACGCCGAGTTTCAACGCCGCTTGTTCGGGCTTCGCTTTCGTGAACATCTCATCTCCTTGCACTAAAGTATACGATGCCAAATTGGCTACATTGCCATTATGGCTACCTGTAGCCGGGCAAGGCAAGGTCAGATTCCTGATTTTGTGAAAATTATTTCGGCAGTGCCTTCAGGAGGCAGCGGACATGCTTCGCGTGGTGAAGCGGAATGAGCTTCCGCAGAAACGCTTTGCCCTCGAACCGTATGTAGGTTCGATGTCCGATGCCCAGCAACTCCGCCATTTCGAGTTGAGTAAGCTGGAACTTCTCTTCCCGGAGTCGTTTGACTTCGGCCCCGGTCATTGCTTCGGGTTCGCGTTTCATATCTGCCATCGCTTTTCATGTTAGCGGCCCAATCCGTCAGGGGTCAGGTATCAGGTGTCAAAATGCCGGAACAGGATTCAGCATCCCAGCCAGCACCTTCCGTCGCTCGTTAATCGCCCGCTCGCGTTTGCAAACGGCTTCGTACTTCTTCAGAATCTCGCGGCGGAGCAGCGGCTTAACCGGCCTGAATCCGTAGCTGATAAAGTTGCCCGATGAATCCCAGCAACAATGCCGCGAGCACCACCGTTCAAGTGACGCCTCGATTTCATCCTTCGTCGGCTTGCTCTTGAACTCCACCACCGCGCATTCATCCGTGCCGCGACTAGAGCAAATCCAAAACTGGTAATAGTGCCGGTTCGTTTTCATACGAACGCTCCGACCACGCTCGCGGCCATCGCCAGCAGGAAGGCGAAGGGAATATCCTCATTGACTGGCGGAGCATCGCCCGGCCCGTCGCTCGGCGGCGCGTTATTCGCCGGAGCCGACTGGCCCTGCGGTTTCGGGTCGAGCAGTTGCATCGACTCCACCACAATCTTGTGCTTCTGGCGATTGGCTCCGGACGCTTTGTCCTGCCAGGTATCCAGGTGCAGCCGCCCCTCAATGAGAATCTGACTCCCCTTGCGGCAGTAGTCCCGAACGTGGTCCGCGAGCTTGCCGTTATCGCCCCGGTTGAACGCCTCACAGTCGATGAACATAGGGTCGTCTTCCCATTGGCCCGTCTGCGAGTTCTTCTTTCGATTCGTCACCGCGAAGCCGAACTTGGAGCATAAGCCGCCGTTGGCAAAGCTCCGCGACTCCACGTCCCTAGTGAGCCTTCCGACCAATACGACGCGATTGAATGCTGCCACAGTCACTTCCCCTTGAGAAATTGTTTCGCGGCCTTTGCGAGACGTTCCCGCAAGCCCACCGGCATCGTCATGGCGTCCTTTTCCACCACTCCCTTGATGGCCATTTCCTGTAAGTGGCACGCGATGCCGTTGACGTTCCGTATCCCCAACTGAGTCGCCAGGCTGCGATACGTCGGAGCTTCCCCCGTCGCCGCCACATGGCTGAGAATCGTTTCGTAAACTTCCCGCTGGCGTTCGGTCAGGCCGCACATGGTCGAACTACCTCCGGGGCGATCCGCCCGCATTCGTCCCTGAAAATCCCCAACAGCCTCTCCCAAAGCAAATCCGCCTTATCCATCGACGGCAGATAAGCCTCGAAGTAGTCCCCTTCCGATGAATCCCAAATCCCCGCGTAGTACGACGGGTCAATCTTCAGCGCCTCGGCGTTCAGGTCCACGGATGAGCCGAGATACCGTAGCCAGCCCTGCCAGCAGCGGAACTGATTCGCGGCCCGCTGACTCGGCGAACGCCAGGCGCTCGGCTTGTCATCCGGTCGGAGTGTGACAAGGTAGCCGCGCAATCGGTGGAGCAGATCGGCGGTCATGCGGCACTCTGCACTTTCGCCGGAACGCACACAGAGCATACCGGCCTGCGATGGTAGCAACTGAAATCCCGCGACGGCTCCCAACTCGAAACGGTCGCGCCATCGACGGAAATATTCTTGTTCAGTTCGCTACCCGCCGTGCGCTTGACCCGCTTCAATCCCATGCACAACCTGCCGCATCGGGAGCAATCGCAAAACGTCGGAACCGTGCCAACAGGCTTGCTCATTTCATGCTCCCCGTAAGGATGCTCGCCACCACGTCCGCGCTCGTCTCCGGAATCTCCGGCGGCTCCGGAACCATCGACTCCGCCACGCGAAGCCGCTCCTTCAACACGTCAATCTGCTGCTTCGCTCCCGCCAGGTGGTAGAGCATCGCCAGCACTCCCGCCCATGAAAAAACCACGGTCAGCAACAGATACCAAGCTATCGGAGTCATCGCGGGCATCCTTTCCAAAGGTCAGAGACGCGGGCCGGAGTCGAACCGGCGGGGACTTCAGCAGTGAGGCGCAGTCCCTTCGTGATTCGGTGGACCTACCAGCAGGAGCGTTCACCTGCCGCGTTGCCCGTCGCTTAAGGCCACCTATTGCCAGCCGGGTTATCGCCCTGCTTGGCCCTCACACTTCCGAGCGTTCCTAGCCGCCGCGTCATAAATCCCCCGTAGTCCACCCAGCCGGGAGCACGCTGGTTAGAAAACAAGCAAAGCCATTCGCCCGGAATCCTCGCAAGCGTAGGAGGCAACCGCTACCGTTCGTTCCGGCACTACTCGGCGATGCTCGCCCGTGGTTCACGCAAGAACAATCCCCATCTCACGCTTCACCGTCGCCGCTAACCGCCGGCCACGAGCCAGCGATACGGAAGTCTCACGCTCAACGTCGTCGCCATGCCACCGCCTCTTCACAGCGGAAACCTTGTGGCACTTGTCGTCGGTCATCTTCCGATGGATGGCCAGCGCCGCTACGCACGTCGGGCACTTACCGCAGACACAGTGGCGAATCAGTTTACACACGCGCGTTCTCCTCCATGAGTGCTTCAACGTGAAGTAGATGGCCCTCGTACAAGAGAGAGTCGGACCTGTCCGCCCGCTCCATCGCCACCACGCCATGACGTGCCGCCGTCAGCAATGCTGCCAGCGATTGCACGGGAACCTCAATCGTGGGCTCCGGCGGGATCGGTGAACGTGTACGCCGTGCTTCAGAAATGCGCGTCAGCATTGGGCAATGCTCCTTGCGTGCGATGATTAGGCTGCGACAGCTTCGACCGCGAGAGACGTATAGACCTGCTCCCCTTCGCCGTTGAGGTCGTAAACAGCGAAGCCGTGGTGAACGAGGTTTGCCAGCACCGACACCAGCGCCCAACGCTCGCATTCCACTTTGTCACGAGCCGCTTTCCGGCGAATCATGCCGGGCGTCATCGGCCCCTTCGCGTCTAGGGTGGCAAGTACCCAACGGGAAAGCATGTCGTGATTGGCGATTGAACCCTTCATTGCGGAAATCTCCGTGTATGTGCAAGTAATTGACGCCGTAAAGTATGAGTCCGCTTTCTTGGTTTGTGATGAGTCTAAATCCACTCACCACCTTTGTCATTGCCCTCGTTTTGCCCTCATGTTGCCTTTTCGTTGCCTTTTTGTTCGGATGCCATTCTGTAGCCGTGGAGCCGGTTCGATTCGATTACGCCACGCTTCACAAGGTCCGACACCACGCGATTGAAGTTGCCGTTGGTCCGGTCGGTATCAAGCTCCGCCGCCAGCACCTTCCCCCGCATCCAGTCGCCGGGTCTCAATCTCCCCAGCGCCGCCAGCACGAGTGATTCAACGTCGTCGCACGCTGGCCCCATCGGGACCGGAAACCCGGCCTTACCGTCCGGTCCCGTGGCCACGATTCGGATTGACTGAGCCTGCGGATAGACCGATAGAACACGCTTCACGATGGCGTCATAACACGCCGTCAAGTCAGGCTCGTCGTCGGTGCGCTTTCTCGCATCGGCCACACCCACCATCCTTACTCCCGCTGGGCGGCGGGCGTTAGCCGGTCCCTGACACGTCAGCCGGGTCCGGCGGGTCTCATCTTCTGGCGGTCACTTCACACCGTCTCATTTCTTTGGGCGAAGGGGCTATCCTCCGCGCTCCTCGCAATGTCCACGGCCTCAGTCGTTGAGGCTGGCTATCGCAACGCTTCCGCAGCGTCTCGGATCGTCGTCACCGCGTCGTCAATCTCCGTCAGCCTTCCAAGGGCACGCTTCAGTTCGCCCTCTGCAACCCGCAAGCAGGACATTCGCTCGCTGTAGCTTTCCGTGTGCAACCCCTGCCGAACGCTGGTGAGGGCGTCTACAATGAGGGCGGTCAGGGTCGTTTTGGGTTCGGCGTCCACGTTCTCACTCCTTACTGGTGGTGGTTTCGACGATGAATCCTACCGGCGATGCTCGCCAGCATTCACGGCAATGGCAGCTTGCAGAAGCACGCTCGCCGCCTGGTGGTCCCCCTGGTCGGAGTAGACTTGCGCCCGCTTCCGGAGCCAGAGCACTATGGCGGCATCCGAAGTACGCTCACGGTCAAGCTCGCGGGCGGCGAGGGTGATGGTTTCACTTGCTGACACGGTGTTCGCCCCTTTCAATGCCATCCGCCAAGTCCCACAGCTTCAGCATCGTCGCGTTGTCCGAAGACTCCGCCCCCTTCAATCGCAGCCACACAGCTACGATGTCCCGCTCAAGGTTCCGGCCACGCTGGATAAGACCGGAGTTGCGGAGGTCGATTTCGTCGCGGGTGTCAACGGCGGTCACGTTTCTCTCCCGTAGCGGCCCCTTCGGGGGAGCCGGAGTAAAAGGGGGCGGGTTACTTGCCCGTTGCCTTGGCTGCGAGGTTGCGGGCGGCGCGAACGATTTCGCATTCGCGGTGCAGGCAAAGGTTCACTCCGTTTTCCCCCGACTCGCAGCAGTCGAGGTAGTTGGGAATTTGCTGAATGAACTTCAGTAGTTCGGGAGCGGCAACAATTAGACGAGTCAATTCACCGGATTTCGTTTTGCCATTCCCGAACACCGCAGCAACGGCAAATTTGTCGTCGTAAATCGTAATGGCGGGCATACAGTCTAGCTGGCGGTCTGGCAGGCCATGCTTCGTGAATTCTTCATCTGCCCAAAGGTTAAAACTCATGTCTCTCTCCGTTAGTGGCCTCATCAGTGCGGTCAAAAACCGCAGACCCCCGAAGGGGTTTCGGCCTAGTTGGGAAGTTGCAAGCTAGCGGAAGCATCGCGGCAAATCTGAGCGATGTAGTCACGGGCCGGTTTGTTGCCGATGAGCTTTTCGACAAGCACCACTTCATCCATGCCCATCTTGCGGGCCGCAACTTCAATCGCCGTCGGCAGAGCAATGGTCGCCGTGACCGTGAGCCCCATCAGGCCAGCCAAGCGTACCAGAACCTCTTCGCGGCTTGTCGTCTTCATCGTCGTCTCCCGGTTAGTGGTGTTAATCGTCATGGTGGAATAGTAGCGTTCTACTAATTGGTAGTCAACTACTAATTCGACGAATCCGAAGATTTTTTCCGAAATAGTTGAAATCTACTAGTAACCGTGTATTATTCGGGCATGGATTCAGCCGACATTTCCCGCCTACTCGCCGAAAACACCGCCCGCCTCATGGCCGCGCGTGGCTGGACTAAGGCGGAGCTAGCCCGAAAGCTCCAAACCCACCAATCGAACGTGGGCCGGATGCTCGCGGGGCACTACGCACCAAGCGCGAAAACGCTCGCCGAGGTCGCTACCGTGTTCGGCGTGGACGTGTGCGAATTGCTCTGCGAACCCAAGAAACGGAAGAAGGGGTGAGCCGTGGCCAAGCTTGTAAAGCCGAAGTTCACTGATGAGCAAATTAACGAGTGGTGCGACCGCATCACCAGTTATGCCGATGGCCACTCCAAGGTCATGCGCGATTCCGGCATGGATATTGATGAACTTGTAGAGTTCATGCTTGACCACGGGATAGAGCAATGCCCCGGCTGCCGCTGGTGGTGCGAGACTTCGGAATTGGTTGATAGCGACGATGAGCCAGACGGCTATTGCGAGAATTGCCGCCCTCACCGCGCACAATAGGCGCAGCATCGCAACCTCCGTGGGCACGGTAGTTCACGAGGGGAAAGAGAAGTGCCGAGACGAAATCCTTGACGTGCTGGCGAGGGAAGTCTACCCCGCCACCGTACTATCCAACAGTGCAGTAGTGAATATTTTGCCAGTTATCTCGACAAGCCTGCCCTTGCTACACCTTCGCCGAGGCCAGAAAGTAGACAAAATTAGTCACGTACATCGCGTATCTCCGTGGGGATGGAGTCAGCGAGGGCATCATATCACAGCGCGTCAGGGAAAAACGAAGGAATGGGCTTGTAATAAGCGTAAATCAGCTCAGCTCTTGAGTTTACGACTATTCAGAAAATCGAGCGAAAATCTTAGCGTGCTATTGTCCGAGCTGGAAACGTAGTCACTTCACCGCGTTCGCTATCGCCAGCATCAGTTTCGCGTCCGCGCCAATGTGTGAGTAATGTTTGTGAATCATCCGCGTATCGGCGTGGCCCATCATCACCGCCACCAATGAATCGGAATGACCCTGAGTGAGCGCCCGCGTAGCCCAGGTGTGCCGGATGCCGTAGGCCGTCACCTTCGCGTTAATCTTCGTTTCGAGTCGCTGGAACCGCACGCCGATGGAGTGAGCGTTGAACGCATCCCCGGCCAGCGAGCGGAAGAGCAATCCCTTGCCGGCGTACTTCGCGGCCTGCTCGTTCAGCACCGTCATGGCAATGTCATTGAAGAAAATCACCCGCCGCTTGCCCTTGTGGGCCGTCTTGTGGTGGTCGGGTATCGCCGTCTTCGTGCCCCATTGAACCGCGTCCACCGTCAGCCCGGCAATCTCGGACGGTCTGGCCCCCGTTTCCCACAACACGCGCAATAGCTGGTGGAAGTCGCCGCGTGTCTCCCGCAAGATGCGTTCCCATACATCCGGCTGAATGACGGACTTCGCGCCCCGGCTCGGCTTGGACGGTCGCACGATCCGAAATTGGTCGCGGCCCGTCCAGCGGATGAAAGCCTGAATGACGGTCAGGATGTTCGCCCGGTGCGAATTGCTCCAAGATTCTTGGAGAGCCTTCCCCTGAATGGCCTTCGCGTCCAGCTTGTCCACGGACGCATCGGGAAACTTCTCGGCCAGCCAGTCCAGCGCCCGCCCGTAATCGTCCACCGTCTTACCAGAGACGCCCTCTAGCCGCTTCGTGTCTAGGAACTCATCGAGACGCCCCCGAACGGAATCGCCCGCTACGGAGCTCTGTAGGCGCTCTGAGAAGGCTTGCCAGGCGTTCGCTTCGTTTCCCTTGCCACTCACCCGGAGATTGACCACGCGGCCAGCTATTGTCACGAACCACCCATCCCTCGCGGCCCTGTACCACGGCTTAGCATTCCTGCCCACGGATAGCCCCCTGCCACCGTGCCCGGAATCGTGCCGTTCAATCGTGCCGCGTGAAGATGATACCCGCCAAACCGCTTACCAGACTTGCGACTACACGAGAGCGGGATACGGGAGTCGAACGTATTACACGCTAACGTGTTACGTCGCGGCATCCAGTATCACAATCGTCGTAAGTCACCTAATATATAGCGGTTTTCCGATGGTACAATCCTTGCGCGGCACGGAAAGACGGCAGTAAATCCAGTGGATTTCCTGTGGTGGCGGGCGTGAGGTTAACAGTTTCGGAGATGGATTTCAAACAAAAAGTGCCGTCAATCGTGCCGGGGCAGGGGAATCTCTAACCGCCGTACTTGTAAGAAAAACTGGTTACTTTTTCTTACACAATCCGCCCCGCACTTCCGCCGATCTGCAAGTAAAACGTACCCGGTGAAAGCTCCACCCGATTTCTACCAATGTATACCCGGTTCCGCGTATACATGGCCCCCTCAAACAACCGGAGCCAGCCCCCTAGAGGAAGACTGGCTCCGGTTGCGTCGGGCGATGACTTCTATTCCCAGCGGTCCAGCTTATACAGCGCCGTTCCGCCAGCCGTGGTCACTCGCACGTCAAGGTTCCATCCGGTTGACAGCTTGTGAGCCCCGATGCCGCACGCTTCGATGGCATCCGGGTTACGCTCAATGCTGCCGGTCTGTGCGTGTCGCTCCATCACCTGCCGGATTTCGTGATACTCCGTCCGCAAGCATTCCGGAAAGAACAGCCCGCCGGTGACGTGCCGAATGTCATGGTCTGAATAATCGCTTGGCTGTAGGTTGTGCATTGGATCGATCAGCACAATTTGAAATACTCCGTCAGCATCCCAATAGCCGTGAATTCTACCCTCTGCTCTCGATATAGAGATTTGATAAATCTCGAACTCGTTCGGATTGCCTAGGATCTCGGCAGGTAGCCAATTAAGGTCTGCGTAAGCGAACTTAACGCCCTCTCCGTTCCACCTAATAGTATGATGCCGAATGCTCTCTCTGAATTGCCTGTCATCAAAAAACCTTGCCACTTTCTCGCGAGATAAATCGTGAAGCCTATCCAGCAGCGCTATGACCCAGCCGGAATCTTTTCCAGCCAGTCCGAAATAATCAATCTGTTTCCAGTGCTTGAGGCTAAATGTAAAATATTTCTCTGGTGGGATGTTGCCAGGCTTTAATCCTGCGGCCGCGGTGCGCGGTGGGATGTCGCCGGCAATGACCTTTTTCATTTGAGTCGAGCCGCGTAAAAGGCAGCCATCATTCCTTCATCGATTTCGTTTTCGCACCGCGCATCAGGTGGCAGATTGCCGCGAGCGGCGATCCACGGCGTCTCCCGGTGTGTCATCTCCTCCAGCTGATCTCCGGTCAACGGCGCGTACACGTTGAGTACGGCTTCGGCGTGTCCCTTGTCAGATCCTTGAAGGGCGGCATCTGAATTAAAGCCTGCCCTGATATCGCTTGACTGCATCGGTGAATAAAGGGCATGAGTTTGACGGAATCGGTCGAACACCTCGCGATTGACCGGGCCATGAACCCATGCTTGAAACCGGCCGTTGAACATCGGCTTGCCGTAAAAGGCAAGATGCCAAGCCTGTGAGTAATACAGCAGCTTTTGCAATTTCAGTTGATTCAGCGGCACGCCACCCTGAACCAGCCGAGAGATGATGTAATCACTAACGTCATGAATGTCGGCCATGTCAGCATTCTCTCTCGGCCTAACGTGAAGTCAATCTTCAATCAGTAATTAATATTATCCTTGCGGGCGTAGTTCTCCCCGCCGTACCGGACGAACCGCTGGCCATACTTCGTAATGAACACGCAATCGGCATCCGCCGCCGCCTTGGGAGGAGGTTATTCAGTATGTCCAGTATCAGGCGGATGAAGTCGGTCATTCATTTTCCCCGCCAGACACCGGGCTAGTTTCTCGCTCACGTCCGCGAACTTTTCCATCAGCACGGCGTTCAACTGTTTCTCTTTCGCCAGCGCCGCCTCTAATTGGGTGACAACTTGGCACAGGGAAAGGCCATGCCTCTCCCGCTGGCATTCGGGCAGTCGCATCGTTGTCAGTCTTCTAGTGGTGGAACCGGCGACGGGAGCCGCCCGGCATAAAAGTCAACTGGTCCAATTAACTCGCGCAGCTTCCTTGCGGCCCGGAGTCGCGTCTCTGCTTTCAGGTTCGCATCAGCTAAGTCGTCGGCTTCCGACCAGCAGCGAAACCGCCAATGCGCGTCGAGTCGCAGGTCCGCAATTTCATTCTCCCTGCCATAGCCCGCATACGTTTTGCAGTAGCCGTCCAGAAACTCTTTCCACGCCCGCGAGCGACGGAAGGCCAGCCGCGCCGGTGAAACGAAAGTCTCGATTGTGTGATAGAAGCATTGCTCGCCAACAACAGCCGGAAGCAGCGGCAGGCCGAACCGTGTGTAATCATCCGGCGAGGGATTGTGCGTCAACGCGGCGATGAGGAGGGCGATACTTTTCACCGTGAAAATCCTCCATGCGGTGACGGATTTTCCTGCCGCACCTTCTCCCGCCCGCTCGCCTTCAGTTCCTCAATCTCGTTCCGCAGACAGTCGCTACACCGCCCCGCCCCCCGTTGCATCCCATGCCCACACTCAGCCGGGCCGTAGGTATGGATGCCCGGAGCTTCGTTCTTCCGGATGCGGTACTCCAGTTCGGAGATGCGGTCGAGGACGGCCTGGCGGATCATACAAGCTTCCCCTCGAACACGCGGCGGTTCTCGAAACTGAAACTCCCGTCACGCGACAATTCCACCCAAGCCGCGCCCAAGTTCCACTCGTTCACCGGAAGCCATTCAGGGTGCAAGTCGCAAGCTGCTCCTATCGACCAGGCCGCTTCGTATTTCATTCCGATGTTCCGCGCATGGTGTTCGCTGGTTCTGTGAAAGTGATTGCAAGCTGCAACCGACCGGGCCTTGAGATAGAGCCATCGCGCCGGGTTCACCCCGCCTTGCCCACGGACTTCATGGCCGTGCAGGAGGTGAAGTTTGCCAACGTGAATGATTCGCTTATTGCCAACATGGTCGATGCCCAAATCATCCAAGTGGAGCCACGATTTCAGGTTGACGCCTTCCAGCCCCTCAATCGCCGGGGCGCGACACGCCAGATACCGATACAGCCGATCCTCGTGATTGCCGTTGCGAAACACAAACCGAGCTTTCGGCAACTGCTCCGTCATCCACGTCAGCATTTCCTTCGCCAGTTCGATTTCGTCGATGTAGCGCGGGGCGGACGGGTCTTTCAAGTGGTCACTGAGTTCGTGACAGTCAAGAATGTCGCCGTTGAGGATGACGCCCGTCACCTTTCGCCGCTTGCATTCTTGAACGAATAACCGGATTGTCGTTTCGTCGTGGCATGGCAAGTGAATGTCGCCGATAATACCCCACTGGCCCGGCTCGTCAATGACGTAGGGCTTGAAGGGCTTGGCAAGCGACTTCGGAAGACTAGCGGGCATGTTTCCCCCGTGGAGTCCGCGCCAGTGCATAAACCCCGCTGTGCGAGATTCCCGTCCGCTCGCTAATCTCCGCGAACGTGCCGCCATCTTGAATCGCCTCGCGGACTGTCTTCAACCGGCGTTCGTACAGCGTTTGCCGCCGCGACTTGATACCGTTCTGTCGGAGCGTCAAGTTCACCGTGGAGATGGATTTACCCGTCGCCTGCGCTATCTCGAAGTGCGGGACTAGCGCCCGCCCCATACGGCAGATTTTGCGTTCCAACGATTTCGGCATGGGCGGCGGGGGCATTGGGCGGATGGGCCTCCGGTTATTGGGTTGTCACAACGATGGCCGTGTCCTGCTCACCGCAGTCGCATTCCATCACGTAGTGCGGATGAATCGTCCCGCACGCAATGCACATCCACTGGCCTTCCAGGTTCGGAAGGATGCCCTGCGGCGGGTCAATCGGCTCCGGCTCCCTCCACGGTGTTCGGAAGGGGAGGTCCGGCGGCATCATCTGCGGTACGGCGTCGTCCATTTCTGCGCCCTCTTGTACACCGGCGGGCACACCACCACATGCCACCCGCACGGGCCACACCCGACAATCGTGCTGCCAGGGTGATGGCTCTCAGTCCGCTTCCATGTTCAACTTCTCCGCCATCATTTCGTAAAACTCTTCCAGGCACATCGACGGCGGTCGGTAAGTCACCAAGTAAACCGTCTTGCCGCAAGCGTAACGAATCGGCACTACCTCCAACGGCCACCCGCACACCCTCGCGGCTTCAATGGTTTCATCGTCCGGCCATACAAAGTCACTGAGCGTCACACTTGCTTCGCCGTCGCAGCCAGATCGATAAGCTCTTGCAGCTTCGCATCGAACTCCGCGTCAGCAGCGTCGTAGCTGGCCTGTGCCGTAGCTTCCATCGCTTCGGCAACCGTCAGAGCCGCCGATGCGTTCTCAGCGCCTTCCGTCGCGGAATCGAGTTCATCCTTCGCGGCAGACTTGGTGTTGTTCGCGGCGACAATCTCCGCCACCTTCGCCAGAAGTTCGTCTTGCAGTGCCATTCGATAAATCCTCAAAAGGGTTAAGTCAGTCTCAATCAGGGATCGCACCGCCCACCACGCGCGGACGGCACGAAGGAAACGACGGAACATCACTTGTCCAGCAGGTCAACAAGGCTAAGCCCCACGTCAGGATGGTCAGACGTGTACTTGGCCAACACGATTTTCAGGATGGTGACGAGGATCGCCAGCGGCGGATACACCGCCGACGCGAACGTAAGAATCAGAATCGCCGTGTTCAGTCCCTTGATGATTTGCTCCGGCGTCAACGCGGTCACTGCCGCGACCGTCGCCGTGCCGTCCAACGTCGCCAGAATCTCCGGGCAGCGGCGCGACAGCACACGATGACCCATCCAGGACTTTGCTTCCTCGCGGATGCTGCCCTTGTGGTCGTCAAACCACTTCTGGCATTCCGCCGTGGTCATATCCTTGATGGCCTTCCGCTCGCCTGTCTTAAACTCCGCCGCCGCCGGACCTTCCGCCATCACTCGGATGCCGCTATCCGGCAGCAGTTCCTTGACCGTTGAGAACTGGTCAATCAGTCCGGTAATCAGGTCGAACAGCGGCCCAACCAACTCGGCAGCTTGCGGCTTGCCAGCGTCGATGAGCAGTTTCGAGATAGCCGCCTTGTCGTCGTCGAGCCCCGGCGTCTGCACCGCCGCAATGACGGCCAGCACGTCTTTGAAGACCGGGGAGCGAATCAGGTCGATAGCTTTCTTCATGTCGCCGAAGATGCCTTGCACCTCGGCTGCGGTCAGATTTTCATTCGCCATTGTGTTCACCTGCATTGGAAGGAATGGAATACTCATGGGACAATCTCTTATACGCGGCTTCGGCTTGCTCTCGCGTGTCGTACATGACACCCCACAAGCCATTGACGCCCAACACTTCGGGGACACCGTACTCTGGTCGGATACTCCAGTACCAGCGGCCTGCGTTGCTACCGACCGTCTTGCCGAGCACCTTCATCGTGCTGCGCCGTGGCTTGGCCTCTTGCAGCGGAACCGGCATCATTTTCGGCTCGGCATCACCTGCGGAACGATGCGTTCCATCATTGGGGTTTTCACAATCTCGCAATGGTCCCCATAGCAGACCTTCACGCTTGCGAGAAAGAACTTGAAGTGGCCGAACTCGCCTTTGAGTTCGTTGCCGGCCACTAAATATTCACCCGGCTCCGGGTCAACTCCGACCGCCGCGAAAATCGTCTCGCCCTTCAGCACCTTCGCGTAGGCGGACTGGTAGAGCATCGGAACCGGCTTGCCACCGGGTCCGCAGAGCGGGTCGAACTTCGGCGCGGGAGCAGGCGGCTCCGGGCCAAACGCAAGAATCAGAATCATTAATGCCATCGCCATTGACTCACCCTCCAAACTGCGGAACGGGAAGATTGCCACTCTCTTGCACCACGCCGCGACACGCCCACCACTGGAACGTCGCGCAGCCGTCCTTACACCGTTGCTCCGGCAGGACCGCGAAGCCGTTGTGACCGAACTGCGTGCCCCACGAATTGACAATCTTGATGCCCCACTTGCCGCTGCGGTTGACCAGTCCAACACCGCATATCGAGTGACCGCCCCGCGAGCCGCCGCCACTGTTCTGCATCCATCCTTCGGAATCAACCGGGTCGCGTCCGTACCACCAGACATTGCAATTCAGCGTGAAGCCCTGCTGTAAGGCGCTCGCAGCATGTTCAAAGGTCGGACACCAGTAGGCTTCAAGAATCCGGTACTTCGCCCGCTCCTCGTTCGTTCCCCGGTCCCGACGCCATTCCAGCGGCGCACACGTGGCAGCAGTCAGCACGCCCACCGTCATCAGCCGCTTGAGATTGTCTTCGGGTAGGCTTCCAGAGTCCGAACCGCCAGAGACAACGCGGTATAGATCGCCCGGCGACAGTTCGACGTAATCGAGCCCGTCGATGGCCCGTGCCACTTCGATATTCGTCACAGAGTCGAACGCGCAGCACGCCCCGATGCCGTCCTGGTCCTTCCGTGGCGGACAGTAATTCGACATATCCACCGGCGTCCACAGGCTCCGGTCGTCAATCAGCTTCGCATTGCCAACATCGCCGAATACCTTTGAAAGCGATTCGGGCGAAGCCGCACGCGGAAGATGACAGCCGCCGATAACGCGAGCCTCACCGCCGCCGTGAATCGGGTCTATCTCGAAATAATCATTCACTCGCAAATCCTCCGAATATACACCGCCACCGCCGCCAGCACGAAGCCGATAGCAATGGGCCAGTTAATCCGCTCGTGGTCATCCGGATGACGCCACTTCAATTCCCACCGCTTCAGAAGGCTGAACATCACGGCCCTCCGATGAACCGCAACTGCTGCAACAGCTTCGCCGGAGTCTCCGGTAAGTCACCCTCAAACAGCACCTTCCCGGCATCGCTGATGACGTAGAGTTGCGGCAGTTTCTTTCCCTTCGCCCGCGACAGGTACGGCTCCAAATCCTTCGGCGGCTTGCCGGTCGAATCCTTCACGTCCTGGTCCGCGATTCTCGGAGCCGCGACACATTTCGCCTTCACATAGGCCAACAAGTCCGCGTCAGTGAAATACTGCCCCCGATTGTTCGCCGCCTGCTCCGTTTCCTCGATGACCACGAACCGCCACTTGCCAACGAACGGGCTAGGTTCCGGTTGCGGGAACGGCTTCGGCTGCGGTTGAGGCGCACCACCGACATTCAGCGTGATAACCGCCAGCTTGACCGCCTCGCCATCCTTCGAGCCCCACGCCGCGAGCGTCAGCACCCCCGGCTTGACCCCAAAAACCATCAACACTCGTGACTTGGATTGCGGAGCAACGTGAGCATCCGGCAGCGTGTCGCCTTGCTTGACGCCCGGATACTCCATCCCGCCGTTCACCGGGAAGGCTCGCACTTCGTCCCGCTTGTCGAATCCGTCCCATGTAATCTTGCCGTCGTACTCCGGCATCGAAAGGAAAATGAACCGTCCTACATCCAACGGCGTTGACTCCGGAGCCGTGGTCGCACCGGATGGACTGGCAACAATGCGGGGAGCTTCCGGCAGCTTCGGCGGCTGGACCGTCTTCGGAGCGTCCGCGCCGACTGACAGGAAGAGTAATGGAATCAGAAAGTTCACTTAGAATCCTCCTCAGATTCCGGTGTCAGCATCTTCAACACAGCAGGCCCAACTACGTCCCAATCCACCATCTCTCTCGCACCCATCTTGCCGCTTTTCCTTAGCGGGCAGCCATAAGCCGCATCGTCCACATAGACGTTCGCATAAGCCTTGGGCGATTGAGTCCATTCACTCTGTTGCGGGTTGCCGTTCACTCCGAAGAACTCAATGCCGTTCTTCCGGCAAAAGTTCACGGCGTCCGTGAGAACTGGCCCCTGAGATTCACCGTCGCTCCGCATGGTCCAGAGAATCAACTGAGCCCCGGCGTCCTGCCATTTCTTCATCCACTTGAACGCGCCCGGCACTGGCTTGCCAATCTCCGGGTACTCGTGCTCGGCAATCGTTCCGTCGAAATCAACCGCCACAATCATCGCGTATTCCTCATTGCCGTTGCACGAGTATACGCCGCCCGACTCACGGCCCGCCGCCGTCCGGGTCCGGAATCTTCGCCGCCGTCTTCTCCAATGCGCGTGTTGCCCTCTCCATAGCGCTGACGCTCCGTTCGATTGTGTTTCCCATCTTCTCCATCGCCTTGCTGTGCGTGGCTTCGGTGCGGTTGTATCTCGCTTCCAGGCCGTCGTTGAGCTTGTCGAGCGTCGTACCGAACAAGGCCCGCTCTTCCTTCGCGTTCTGGTTGAGCGTGTAGACGGCCCACACCGCGCCGCCGGCCAGAATCGCCATCGCGCTCATGTTCATCATGGATTGACGCAACTGGCCAGCAATTCCCATCGCGCCGTTCTGCACCATCGCAGCGGCCACGTCGGGCACATTGACGGCAGGCGTCGGCTTCTCCGGCGGCTTTTCACCGGGGACTAATATCGCTGCATCGGGCATGATGTAACCTCCACCGGCTCTTAGGCCGTGATGACACCTTTGGAAATCAAGAAGTCCACAAGCGTCCCCAGCACACGCGCCACTTCCGTCAGCGTCGTCGATTCCGGGTTGAACGCCTTATCCGCCGTGTAACCGCCTGTCACGCTCCAACCACTCGACGGCGTACTGAACGCCAGGCTCCCCACGGTCAGCGTGCCAGACCCGTTGGAGACGATGGCCCCAGTGTCAAACGAGACGTTCCCGCCCACGGCAATCGACCAGCCGCCGAGTAATGCGGACAAGTCGCCGGTGATATTGGTGCTGCCTGCATTGCCGATGAAGTTCCCGAACACATAGGCCGTCGTCGCAATCTGCGTTGTGTTCGTATTGGTCGCGGCAGTCGGGGCCGTGGGCGTGCCCGTGAGCGCCGGCGATGCCGCCAGCACATTTGAGCCGGTCCCCGTCACGGCCGAGAAGCCGTCGTACCGCATACTCCAGCTTGCCGTCCCCGTGCCGCTCGTCAGAATGCAGGTGAGAATCACGCGAGAGTTCGCCACCATCGCCACAATGGAGTTGGCCCCGCTGCTTTGGACCGTGACGACGCCTGTCGAGTTATTCTGAATCTCAAACTCATGCCCCAGCACGAGCGTACTTGTCACCGGCAGCACAACCGTCTGAGTCGTGGAGCCCGTGAAGAATTGCAGTCGCGTACTCGCCACTGTGAGCGTGGTCGTGCCCGCTGCCGTGGCCGTGGTTGTGTAGCTCGTCTGCGTATTGTTGACGGCCACATTCGCGTTTGAATCGCGCTTCATCGCAACGCTCGCCGTCGCCGCACTCGCCGCGTCACTAATCCCGGCAGTCGGTAGGCCCGTGCAATTCGTCAGCGTCCCGCTCGATGGCGTACCCAGCGCCCCGTTGAACGTGACGAACGCCCCCGCACTTCCGACGTTCACCGCAAGGGCCGTCGCAACGCCTGTGCCCAGCCCCGTAATCGAACCCACTGCCGGAGTTATCGTCACCGTGTCAATCGCGGTGATGAGTCCCTTCGCGTTCACCGTGGGCCGCGAGACTGCCGTGGCGGAACCGAATTGGCCCGTGTTGCTGTTGACCGTCGCCAGCGTACCCGCCGCCGTGACGTTGCCGCTACCGTTGAAGCTCGGTGAGGTCCAGGTCAAGTCACCTGTAATCGCCAGCGTCCGGCCCGTGGCGAGCGCAGTCGCCGTCGCTGCGTTGCCGCTATAACCCGCCGTCGCGCCGAGCGTCACGGTGTTGACGCCGTTCGTAAGCGTTATCTGCGGGTCCGTATCGTAGTTGATGACTATTGGGCCGGTGAACGTCCCGCCTACCAGCGGCATGTAAGTCGTCGCCGCCGTTGCAGTTGTCAACCAGTCAGCTGCACCCGCGTTCGCCAACGTCAGCAATGAGCGCCCGTAACTGGTCGTCGTCAGAGCCGCAATCGCCGTCAGGTCCGAGTCCAGAGGTTGATAGGAAGGAAGCAGCGCGACCAACGCGGCCTGATTAGCCAACTCCAGGAACGCCCGACCATAAGAGGTTGTCGTGAGAGCGGCGATGGCAGTGAGGTCGGAATCGAGCGGCTGATACGACGGCAAGAGAGCTACGAGCGCAGCCTGATTCGCCAGTTCTAGAAACGCCCGTCCGTAACTCGTCGTCGTCAATGCCGCGATTGCCGTGAGGTCGCTGTCAAGAGGCTGATACGCCGCCGCCACACCCGCCGGAGTCATGTAATCCGTGCCGGCACTCGCCGCACTAATCGCCGTCCCATTACCCTTCAACAACCCCGTGATGGTGGTCGAGAGCGTGATAGCAGGCGTTGTCGTGGACGTGGCAACCGAACCAGCGAACCCGTTTGCGGAGACGACGGAGACGCTTGTGACAGTGCCGGTTCCGGCAACAACGGCCCACGAAAGGTCCGTGCCATTCGTCGTCAGGAACTCGCCGGAATGACCTGTCTGTGATGGAATCGTGGAACCGCCCGTTGGCCCTTGAATGCCAATGGAGATAAGCCGCACACCCCCTTGGGTGATGGCGGCTCGCCAGCCGGTGCTATTCACCGTCACGCTCACGCTTCCACTCCCGTCGGCTCAGCCCCCGAAGGCACAACTTGCACATACCAAATCAGGGGGTGGCCATTCGCAATCACCACGTCCGACAAGTCTTTCAAAAAGACGCACATGATGTAATCGCCCGCCGGTATCTCCGTCACCGCGTCGGCGTCCAAGTCAAACTGAATCACTCCCGTCGTCGGGTCGCTCACAATCAGCAGCCCATTGTCCGTGGAGATATCAAACGCTGATTCGCCGGGGTCTTCCGGACTGCCGCTATGCAGATTGGCCGTCACCTTCAGGCCGGTCAGGTCTACCGGCGACGTGCCAGCTTCGTCGTCGTACAGCGTGAGCGTGTCCCCGTAGGGCACGCCCCAGCGCAGTACCAAGGGCTCCAAAAGTATGTCCGGACCACCGATCATGGCCAACCTCGCAGGTATTAGCCCAATTCATCCGGGCTGATCGATAACGCCGTTGAAGTGCAGATGCGGGCCGCACTTTCCTCGTACCAGGCGTGCATCGCCTTCGCCTTACCGCTGGCGGTGCCGAGGTCTGCGGAGGCGGCGGTGAACTGCGAATCGGTGCCGTCGCCGTTCGACAGTTCCGTCAATGCGGCTTGCTTCGTCACCACATCGGCGTCCAGCGTGGCCAGCACGCCGAGTTTGCTGTTGAGCTTCGCAATCTTCTCTGCACGGGTCATGTCAAACTCCTAAAGGGGTTAACCATTCTCGATCAGGGTGAACGCCGTTGACTCCGAGGTATTCGGTCCGCCGGCGTTGGTCGCAATCAGGCGGATGTAAGCCGGCCCGCCCGTCCCGCCGTAGCCGTACTCGGTTGTGTCGAGCGTCGGATTCTGTTGCGTGCCGTTGGTCGTGAAGTTCGTCCAGACGGCGTTGTCCGTGGATCGCTGCCACTGCCAACTAGTCGGCGTGCCGGTTGAGGTGTCGGTCGGGCTGATCGTGCTGCCGTCCACCACGTCGAGGATGCCGGAGAATGAGGCGACGGGAGCCGCCACCGTCGCCGGTTGCGGGAACGGTGCCGGAGCAGGAATCAGCCCCATGAAATATCGCGGCGCAGCCATCGATTAACCTCAAAGCGTTATCAAGCCATCACTGATGGTCGGAGAATAAGACGACGGCAGCGATAACCGCTGCTCCCGCATCCCGAACAGCCGGTCAAAAAGCGTCTGGAACGTCGCGCCGTAAGTGGAACCGCCCTGATCGTTCGTAATCGCCAGACTCCAGCCATCCGTCGCAATGAACGGCGTAGCCCCACTGAACACCGCAATACCCGGCCCGCGCGTGTAAGGCACAATCACCGTGGCAACACACATCCGGTCGAGATTGAGATTCGTTCCCACACTCAACGCCGTGGAAAGACGAACGCGAATCACAGTATCCGTCGGCGAGTTACGGGGTGTGCGGAAAACGCCATAGATGCGCGTCCACGTCGCGCCCGTCAGTCCGGGCAAGCTCGTATCGAACGTGTTGCTCGTGCCCTGGTCGTCCGCAATCACCGCCGTCGCCGCCGGGGAATACAAGTCAACCGTCAGCACCCCAGCCGCCGGAACTCCCGATGTGCGTACCCACAGATTCACCGCGTAGCTCGTCAACGGTAGGAAATCTGTAATCGCCTGCTTGATTTGCGTATTCGCGGCATCGCCGACGAACTTGAGCGAGGACGAACCCGAATAGTAAACACTCGTGTCTTCAAGGATTTGCGTACCGGCGGAGCCGGCCACAATCGTCCAATCATCCGGCGTGTTCGCCGTGGCATAATCTTCAAAATCGCCGTTGCTGATATAAGTGCCGAGCGTGCCCGTGGAGTCCGGGTCCACCGCCGAGAATCCCACCGTGGCTCCCGACGGGCCGGGGAAGTTGTAATCAAACGTCTGCACCGTCGCCGGACCACCAAAGAAACCGAACGTCTCCTGGCCGGCGGTAATGCTCGTGCTCTGGTAGCCATCCGCCGTGCAAGTAACACGCGCCGTTTCGGCCCGCATGTTCTCCAACGGCAACCCGTCCCCCTGAAGTATCGTCGTCACAATCCCACCCGTACCGACAATCCCCGTAGACGCTGTAGCGGTGATGGCTGGCAGGCAACGTTGTACCGTGTCGCCACTGGCCCGCATCTGCGTAATGACTTCTTGGATGGCTGCGACAAGGCTCCGGCCAGCCGGCGGGTTGGAATCCCCCGCCATCTTGATAATCGTCGCAATCGCAAGCTGCTGAAACGTCGCCAATCCCCCCACCGCAATCGGCTTGAGGACGGTGGATGCGGAAAGTGCGGGGGCTGTTTGAGGCCGGTCTACGTCGTCGTATTCGTCGAAAATATCGTCGGTATACGTGTCGATGCCGGCCTGGTAGGTATCCGCCGCCAGAATCAGGCGACCGATCCGACCAATCCGCGTGAACAGTCCACCCGTTCCCAGCAAGGGAATATCAGCCATACCCGAAAGTAACGCCGTGAACGGTCAGGCTTTCTCGTGGTCCGGACACATTGAACCGCACTTTTGAGGCCGGTCGCAGGCGCACTGCGGGCCGTGGCCCTTTTCGCACTCCCGGTAGACGCTCCCCGGCTTGGCGTTTTCGGGTCGGCGGCATTCTTCGCCAAGGTGAACGCAGTCCAAAACGATGCGACGGGCCTTAAGTTCGGCTTCCAGTTCGCCGGGTTTGACCACGCGGACGCCTAGCACGTCAAAACCTCCAGCGTGCCAATGGCGTAAGGCTGGCCGGGGCCAGAATTTATACTGCCGGTAAAACCGACCACGAGCTTATCAAAGCACCCATAAATGCCGTAGAACGGGGCGCTGTCGTTCGCAGGGATCGTCGCATCCACAAAAAGATTGTCGCCGGCAGTTGGCGGAGCCAGCGTGATGAGACTTCCGCCGGAATATGCGTGGATGAAAAAATCGTCGCGAAATGTTGTTTGAGCTTGCGAGACACGGAACCCGGCCGCACTGACTTGCTCGCTGAACTCAATGATAATATCGCCCGGATACGTCGGCGGACTGGCCGGGTCAGATTGAGCAAACAGCAATGGCTCGCCCGGCGAAAAGTTCGTGATGTAGCTGGGGAAGGTCGAATTGCGCCGCTCCAAGTGCCCGGTCCCGCTCAACGTCGCGGTGAATCCAACGCCCCCGGTTGTTGTGCCACTCACGCTGGACGAACCCGGCGTACCAATCGCCACGCCATCCGCGCCGACTCCATCCCACGAGTAATAGTTGTCCGTACTGACTAGCCCTGTCCCGGACGTGGCCGTAGTGCTCGGCGGAGTCCCCGAAACTGTAACCGCGCCCGTGCCGGTCGCAACACTTCCGGGGTCGGGACAATCGCATTCGTCGCAACAGTCACAGACCTGAGTTCCCACATTCGAGGGAAACGACATGGGTTCCCTCTCTTATGGTGACGGCACAGGAGGATCGCCAGCCGGCGGACTACCAGCCGTGAACCCGCTCACGCTCCACGGCGCAGGCAACGCCCAGATTCGATAGCCGTTCACGCCGTCCACGCAATCGCGGACATAATGACGGTCCTCACCGCCCGCTAAATAGACTTCATAAGTCTTGCTGATGCCGGCGATGGTCTCGACTTTCGTTCCGTACAACGTCGCCAGGTAAGGCGTATCGTCCGTGAACACAGTTCCCTTGGCACGTTGCAACCGCACTTCGTAACTATCACCGGTGGTTGTGCCGAATAAGAAGCCCTTCCAGTAGGCATTTGTGCCGTCGGCTACGGGAGCCGCGCCATCGACCATGACCCACCGGACAATCTCACCCGTCTTCTTTTTGAAGTTCGATGAACCGTAGACGTTCCAATCGCCCAGCGACCACGGATGGATCACCGTGCAAGGTCCGTCGTCTTCCGTGCCATCCCGCCATTCAACGGCCATTTCCGCCGGGCTGATATTCCAAGCAATGATGCCACCGAACACCGCATCGACCCTACCCGCCAACCGCCACGAATACCAATCTGTCGCCGCCTGGTCGCGGTAATCATCACGGGCCAATGAGTCTTCATCGGCGAGGATTTCAGCGTAGATTTGCGCCCGGTAGCCTGGTACGCCACCCATATCCGCCGTAGACACGCCGCCGAGAATATCACCCAATAGGAAGCCGAGCGTTTGCGTGCTGGTGATAGGATCGACCGTCGCGGAATCGAATAGCACTTCTATCGTGCCGGGCAGCGCCCGACAAATCTGCGAGGCTGTATTCACTCCGCCGTAGAGAAGCCGGCCCTGATAGCTCGTCCACTCCGCCTCTTGAGCGTCCGCCGCATCGTTCGGACGCCAGATTGTCGGCCCAGACGTTAAGGAATATCCGAACCGCTGCCCCGTCGCCGCACACGCCGCGTCGAGCAACTGAACGAATGGAACCGACTTGGTATCCCATCGGTCTTTCGACACCAGCCCATAAGCCTCCGGCGTGGCCAGTTCGCTCCCATACGAACCGCCGTAAACGTGATTGGCCAGGCTTTGCAAATATTCATTCCACGTCATGCCTTCAGCGATGAACGGTCCTACCGAGCCATACCATGAGAACCACCAGAACCACCGATTATCCACGAGACAAATCAGCCACACGCTTTCATCGCTGTCCTCTGCCGTGGAGACGGGCCGGGGCGTGAGTAAATACATATACGGCGACACACTGCCCACGCCGCTCACGCTGCTATCGTCGTCGCTAATCGTCAATTGGTTCGGTTCGCCGCTGGAGTCGTTGAGCGCGCGAATGCGGTCCAACTGTTCGCCGCTGACAAGTTGGTAATACGTGGCCCACCGGCTCGCATCGTTCGGCCAGTAGAGCGAACCCAATCGCGGCGGACGCCCTTCGCTGTAGCCGGGGAAAGGTACGTGGCTTGCGGCAGGAAACGAAGAGCCGGATGGGATGAAGTGTTCGGCGCACTCCGGACGCCACCACCGGGCCAGATGCTCGCGCATCTCCGGAGTCGGGGAGCAGAGTTCCACGGTGCCGTATCGAACCATCGCCTACGCCGTAAAGTCAGTGGTGAAATCCGTCGCCCATTCCGTCCGGCAATACGCCCACCCCGCCGCCGGGTTCCGCGCGTTGTAAGTGAACCGTGTCAATCTCATCGGCTGGAAAAACGGACTCTGCTCATCACCCGCAACATCCGTCGCAGCTAGCGGCAGAGGTTGTTCTTGCAGCGCCTTGATAACGTCGCGCACCAGAATCGCCAGACTATTACTCCGACTGGAAAGCAGCTTCGTGGCCCGTCGCTCCCGTTCCATCTGCCGCATGCACACGTCGATGCGATAGCTGCCGTTGAAACTCGTAAACTCCGCTCCGCCACCCTCGACGCCCAACGTCACGTTGAACGTCTGCGGAGCTATCACCGCGAACTTGGAGCCGGTAGCTTCTTTCAGAATGTCCGTAATGTCGCCGATGTCTTCAATGACCGCATCGGCGGGAAAGAGATTCTGACTCACCAACCGCGCGCCCATGCGTTCGGTGATAACGTCGGTCCAGGTATTGACGCCGAAGTGCATTACGCCCTCCGGTTGTAGGGGACTTTATTCGCAATCAACACTTCCTGAACAATCACCCCCGGATGCGCCGCATTGATGAGCATGTTCCAAACCGCCTCCGCAACCGCATGGTCCGAAAAGAAGTAGTCGTACTCAGTGACTCGGAACTGCTTGCCGTTCGGCTTGAACCGCACCGCAATCCGCGAGTTGCCTTTGCCATCCAAGCCAAACCCACGTTTGCGGGCATCGAAGAATCGGAAGCTGTCAACGTGCGACGACGCGGGCGCGGGCGTCCAGTCCGGCCCGCCCGTCGATGGCCGTACCGTCGTCCGGTCGGAATGCTCCCACTCGAAGTCGGGATATTTCGGCTTCCAGTCACCCGTGGGGCCGTAATCCTGCTCCACAATCCGGGCCTTAGAACGTAAAGCATCATCCGCCGCCTTCTGGCGGTCCCTCAACAGCATCGACCGCACCTGGCCGGTCAAGTGCCCGTGGCCACTCGCTACGCTCATTCGTCTGGTTCCTCACCCAAAAGTAATGAAGCGCGGCGAACGACTGAGTAAACTGATGGCAGCTACCTTGGAGCCGTCCCGATGTCAGAGGTGTCTGAATACCAAGCCAAAGTGCGCCTTCTCATGTCAGCCCGACGCAAGGTCCGTGCCCTCGTGAAGACCACCACCGAAGTCTCGAAGTATCTTGAGGGCTGGTCGAAGACAGACCCGGCGACGGTGAACGGCGTTATCGACATTGCCGCGTCCCGCTGGCCAACCCGCGAACGCCTCATCGAAGTCGTGGCTATGTGGAAACAGACTTCCAAAGACGTGATGCAGGCATGGGATAAACTGACAGCCGACAATAGGCTCTGCGTCGTCAGCCCGGAGAACATTTTGTTCGAGGAATCAGATAAGGCCGAAGACAGCTAAAGCCAATCGCTTCGTTACTTTCGGGTATGGGTGCAACCGCAGCGAATGCCGCAACGTCTGTCGCAAGTTCAATTTTCTCCTACGGGAGCTACACGCTATCACGTGTGCGAACGAAGAGCTTCCAGCACGTGCCCGTCTACGACCCGTCGGGAACTGACTTCCTATACACCCGGTTCACCCTTACCGTCGAAGGTATCTTGGCCGAAGGTCTTGCCCCGCTGACAACTGGCGAGAGAGCTGCCCAAGCATTGCGACGAATCGAGCACGATTTCCTTCGTCCGCGTCAGCCGCTCCTCTACTCCCAGGATGGCAAAGTCATCCTCGAAGTGCGCGGCAACAACGCCGAAGTAGTCCAACAGATTGACCCGGCCTCGATGGGAACCGTCACGAATACCTTCATTGGTGTCGATTCTGTCGCGCCGGCCCTCGATGCTGACAACGGGCCGAAGCCGCAGTATTTCAACGTCATCCTGATGACACAAAAGGCCATTACGGTTGAGTTCTCAATCGTCGTCTGCCTCATCGACTGCCGCGACAGCACGGCCCGCAAGCGTGGCTACACGTCAAACCGATGGAGTGAAACTGAGACTTACGACCAGTCCGGGATGTGCCAACTAACGACTCGCGGGCTGCTGATATGTGCGTCCGACTTGAAAGTGAATCCAGACCAACTTCGTGACATTGTTGCGCCCGTCATCCGGAACGGATACCAGCGCACCTCTAGCACGTTTACGTTGTCAGAAGACGGCTTGAGACTCAGTTACAACTTCACGGACAAAGAGTTTTATCTTGGGCCTCCGTACCCGGCAAAGAAGGCTTCCGGTCAATTCCTTGTCTGCTGGAACTCCGGGCGTTACCACGCGCAATGCTCGATCCGTCTTGAAGGCGATAAGTCGGCCAGCAAGCAAGATTTGATGCGGCGGGCATTGCAGATTGTCAACGCGAAAGTTAGCACCATCGTTCCGCAGGCTCCGCCGAAACGCAAGAAGGTCAATCCTTCTCCGGACGCTACCGGAGCGTTAGGCGGCGGGGGCGTCGTCGGCGCTGTGGTGGCCGGAAACAGCGGTAGCGCGCCACCAGAGAGCACCTACAAGAAGCAGCCAATCGTCACCAATGCCACGTTCTCTGAACATCTTTACGAGAACACCGTTGAGATTCAGTTCCGCTGCCAGATCGACCCCAAAGCACTTGGAACCGTTGGCAGCGGTGCAAAGTTGAGCATGTTCGGGACGGAGTTGCCCGGCTCACCCGCCTCCAACCAGCCAGGCATTGCGCCGCCGCTTCGTGGGAATAACCGCTTCCTGCAACTGCTCGCGGCCTCGTTCAATGACCCGTGTGTAATGAAGTCATTGGGCGAAACTGAACTTCGCGCGTCCACTGGCGATCTTGGTGAAACGTCTCTGACAGGTACTCCGACTCGTTCCGATTCCCCCGGCGAGTCTCCAGGCAACATGCCGGCAACGCTGACAACGCCGCAATCCGGAAGCTCGATGAGTGGCGCAACGCTCGCCACTTACAGTTACACCGCCGAGAATCCGGCAACAATCACGGTCGGGCCGGTGACTGAGGCTCTGTATTCCGCGCCCCTGAAGTCTGGCGGCTCCGAGCTTCCCTATGAGTTCTACACCGTCAAGCTCACCTATGCGAACAAAACTGGTTGCGACGTTCTACCGTCCGCATGGGCCGGCTCGAATCACAAAAAAGTGCGGATTCACAATCAGGTGCTTACCATCATCACGGAATGGGTGGCCGAGCGCGTGGGAGACCCGCCGGAGATTCCCGACCCCTGCCCGGACGACCCTAACTACGTCCTCACCGACACGCTGACAACCACCGATGAACTGCTTCCAATCGACGGCGGCGGATACCTCTACCGCCTCAGCGGTCGCATGACGCATAAGTGCATCAATACCGCGCTGGTCCCGCTCGTGTCGGCGTTGCCGCCATTCATCGTCGCGGAGATACGGGAGAAAATCGGCTCCGGTGGATTGCTCTCTTCGCAGGCCACTACGCCGACAGAAAGCGCCATCGCCGCCATCGACGACCAGATTGCCGCCGCACAGTCGCAGCTCGACTACACGCTCCAACTGGCCAGCGCATCCGCGACCCCGGCAATGTACTCATCGCAGATTGCGATGTACCAGGAGAACATTGCCGCCCTGAGCGCTCAGCGCAACGGCATCGTGGATACCACCATTCCGCCCACTAAGCGTCGGCGTGAAGCTGAGTTCACCTTGTCGTCCGATATTGTCTGGTACAGGCTCAAGACGCAAACGCCCGGCGTGCTCTTCGAGGACTGCGACAACCATATGGGCAGTTCGTCTACTGCCAGAACGCTGATAGGAAGCGGTGACGGGAATGGTGGCGATTGGGGAGACCCGGTTGCCGTCGGCGGATTTGAAGGCTTGCTTACGACGCCGTAACAGACCGCAGCCAGTCAACAATGCCCTGTAATTCCTGTGCAGTGGCGTCCTGCTTGATGAGGTTGGCTCGCTTGCTGATAATGGCAATATTTCCGACGACATAACCAAGTTCAGGAATCAGGCGATCTACAGACGCGCTATCTGCCCACGCTTTGTGGCCTCCGCCGTAGACCAGTTTAACCTTTAGTGCCGGACACAGGCCGTCTTGGGGCATAGCTGCTATTACGTCCTCTGCTGTTATCCCGAAGGGTAGGCCAAGACATTTACAATAGTATCTCTTGGAAACAACTACCCTCTTTGCCCATGCCTCTGGAATGGCTCGGTAAAGCCTTGCTTGGCTGTTGACGTGCTCCCTATTAGCGCGCTGCCAAGATAGCTTGTATCCCTTAATCAGTTCTTTGTGCGTTTCCCTGTACTCTTTGTATTGAGGCAGGAGGCAGGACCGGCAGGTGTGACTCCAAACGATTTTCCCGTTCATGCGGTTCTTTTTCGTGTAGTAGCATTCTGCTGTTTTTTCTACTCCACATGTTCTGCATGGCCGAACCTCTACGCCATCGACGACACGGCTAATGATTGGCCTTACATCATTAATTCCGCGTCCGCGAGAGCGCTTGGGTCGGTTCCTGTTGTAGTGGCTCATGCAAGACTTGCACAAATCGCTAGAGTTCGTTGGGAATGGATATTTCTCTTCATTGCGGAATGTGAAATTGTCGTATGTCTTTGGCGTAGAGCACTGACGACACACCTTGTGCTTAAGGCCATCAATCGTAACGTAGATTTCGTCTGCTCGCCTGCGATTGCCCATACGTCCCCATCCAATCGCCGTGATAACCGCCCGTACAGGGGCTAGACTTAGTTACCAACGCACGTCCGGATCGCCTTTCCAGTCTTTGAGCAGGATGCCGAGGATATTGGCGTATTCCGGATTCAAACGGTAGTTCGGCAAGACCGCATCTCGTGCGACGAACGCGGTCTGCTCAAGCTCGTAGATGCCGTTGCACGTTCCGATATTGACAACCTTCTCAATACAAAGCTGTTTCAATAGGCATTTGTGCGCATTCGGAAGTTTTGCTAACACGCGCACGGCGTGGTCGTAAGTGGCTTGGTCGTAATTGTGATGTGCCCGATACTCCGCTCGCCAGACGCGGAACGCCGCGACGAACGCACACGCGCAACCCATTAGCCAGAAGGCCCAGCCGGGTACAGCGTCAACAAACGTGCCAATCCCAGCCAAGAGTACGCCCGCTGCTCCACTCATGCTGGCAATCCAATCGCGGTAGATGGCTTTGACGAAAATGCAAAGTTCACTCATTCTACCACCACGCCGGGCTGGTACTTCACAACTGTAGAGCTCCAAGCTTGCCAGTCGTGGTGAACTAACGGATAGCTTGCAGAGTAGGTGCTTAACGGGCACTATTGGCATAGCCCCAGGGGGAGCCACATGCCACGCCGTAAGCTTGTTATCGCGGGATGCGCTGCAGTTCTCTTGGTCATCTCCGTCGTGGCTATCCAAGCCGTTGCGCGTAACGGAACGCCTGCTGAGGAGCCCGCCAATAAGAACCCTGAAACGTGGACAAATAAGGAAATGGCGAAGTTCCTCCGTGACAAGAAAGTAGATTGCTACGTAGTCCCAGGCGGTGACAACTTCACGTACTACTGCTTGACTGGCGGGCACGATAGCAAACTGAACTCCGACGAAGCCCACAACGAATGGCAGTTCAACCGGAATGTGGTGCGTGTTGAGGCCTGCGGCAGCGAAAAGGCAGCGAAGCAACGGGCGAGCCAGTCAGAGGATTGGGCCTATTACGGCCAGTACGTATTCCGTGGTAAAGGCAAGTTCGCCGACAGCATCAAAAAGGCCATCGGCTCTAATTAATCATCGTTCGGCCACGGTTTTGAGAACGCTGTTCATCCGCCAACCGCCCCAAACGTCGGTCAGCCTCCTGATATTTCTTGGCTGACTCCGCCGAAATGCTCTGCATGTACTCCCACGGCGTCATCGCGTTTTCGTCATTGCCATCCGCGCCCATCTGCTTGTTGATCCACGCCGCAATCATCTCGAACGGCAACTCTAAGAACCCGGCGAGTCGGTTGGTGAATCCCTGCATACTGTTGCTGATGGTCTGCGAGAGGATTGTAAGTTCTTTGGAGTTCTCCCGCCGGTACTGCTCCGACTCCATCAGGTATTGGGCCGACGGAGCCAGCTTGTCGCCGATCTCCTTCGACCGCATCGCGTTTTGCATGTCGCGTTCGCCCGCCACATTCTGCATCGCAGCGGAGAACTCGCCGAGGGTGACGTTGTGGCGAATCATCGTCTCGGTGGCCTTATCCATCTCCCGGTGGAACTTGACAATCGACTGAACCGCCTCCGGCATGAGTTTGATTGCAGCATCCTGTTTATCCGGACTCAGCGCCACATCCTTCGCCCGGTCCACCATCGCCCCAGCGCCGCCGCCGACGTTCTCTCCGACTTTCTGGCCGAGCTTTTCACCGATGACACCGCCCGCTGCTGCTCCGGCTGGCCCGCCAAAGTACGCACCGATAGCTTGACCGGCCCTCTCGCCGAGCACAGCACCGATAGAGCCGCCGGCTTTCTTGCCCGCTTGTTCGGCGTAGCCTGGCTGCTTCGGCTTATTGTTCGGCTGCTGGTTCTGTCCGCCTCCAGAGGGCGGAGTCGTTGTCGGATTGCTGCCGCCCGCGCCGGTTGTTGTGCCAACGTAGCCGAGATTCGGAGGCCAGTTGGTGACGAGAACGGGGATGATAGAGCCACCGGGCGGACTGCTGCCGGAAGTGCTTCCACCGCTCGGAGGAGGCAGCGGACTGCTGCCGCCAGCACCCATGCCGCCGAGTGCTGCTACCGGCGCTGTGGTGACGGCTCCGAACGCATTAGCGGCTTGACTGGCCGCGCTGGTCGATGCGGCGACTTGCGCGGTGAGTGGAGATGAACCTGGAGGAACTTTGTTCGCCGCATCATTCAGTTTGCTGATACTTTGGCTTGTCTTGCCGAAAATGTCGTCGAGTGTCGGGCTGTGTCGGAGTTCTGGAGCGCCGCCCTTCATCGCCTGTGCACGAGCCATCACTGCCTGGTAGGTCGCGCCGGTCGGATTGAAGCCTTGTAGGACCGTGGAGACATTCTCACCGTTGGCAATTCTCTGCGCGTAGCGGTCCACCATCTGCTTTGCGGCATCACCTACCCCACTGCCGAGCGCCTTGAAAGCGTCGTCGATTTGCTTGGCCGTGCCATTAGGGTCGTTCGGGTTCGCCACAACTACATTCCTCCGATGCCATCCGCCAGCGCTCGTGCAAGCTCATTGCTTCTGGCATCCGCAATCCGCGTCCGCAGCTCGTGCAACCCGACAATCAGCGGGTAATCGTAAGGGTCAATCGTCAGCACCAGCCCCGCCGCGAGTAAATCAGCGAAACGGTTGGGCCTTGCGGCTTAACCCTCCAACAAACTCAATGAACTCTCCCAGCACGCCAATGGCTTCGCTCTCCGTCACGCCCTGGCCGTCCACCGTCAGCGGCTCCAGCCCGAACGCCGTGCGCGAGAGATTGGCCAGTGAACGAATCGCTTCGTCCCGGCGGGCACTGCGAGCCTGCCACGCCTCGTCCGTCGTCAGTATCGTCAACTCGGCATCGCTCGGCGGTTGGCAGAGCGTATTGACCAGCCCCAACAGCGTCCGCCAGTGCGAGCCGCCGTTTTCTTCGAGTACACGTTGAACGACGATAGGATCGACGGCGCGGGCCTTCCCGTTCGCCTCGAACTTGAAAATCAAACGCCGCCGAGTTTCCACCCGACGGCGTAAGCGAGAAAACAATCGGGCCAGCATTCTCACGCCTCTTAGGTAACGAACACGGCTGTCGGAGCCGTGGTATTTGTGCCACGCATATACAGCTTGCCGAACGCATTGTCGCCAGTGAGGTTCGGCAGGCTAGTCAGTGTCGCGGGGATATACGGGAACGCGAAGACCGAAATGCGAACCGCAGTGACCACGCTTCCCACTGTTTGCTCTTCTGGGCTCTGATCGAGGTCACAAACAGGGAAGAACCACGAATCCTCCCACAGCGCTGACGAAGAGCTTTGCGACGACGGCGGAATGAACAGACTGAACGCGCCGCCGGTATTGGTCGCGCCACCAAGCAACCGGCCACGAGGGGCGATGTCGCCGTGAACTGCGGCCTTGCTGCTGAGTCGCGTGCGAGCGAGTGAACGGAGCCGGCGGAGAACGTCTTCGGTCCAACTCTGGAGCGTGAACGTGATGCGGCATGTTTCGCCGAAATCCTGAAAATCCACGGGCGTTTCCGGCCCGCCGATGTCGTCATAGACCGGGCGACGGTGCTGAATAAACGCAAGATTCGCACCCGCCTGCGAAACTCCCAGCGTTTCGAGCGTAGCGTTCGATGCGGTTGTCACCTGAATGGCCACAGGGCCATAGACGCGACGGGCTTGAACGTTCGTTGCGGCCATTGATTGTCACTCGATTTCCTTGCCCGAAAGTAACAACCCGCCCCACTCAACAACCGGAATCGAACCCGTTCCGGGGATGCCGCGACCCGAAGTAGCGATACGCGCGCGTCACAGTCGTCTCGCCACCCGCGTCCACGATGTCCGATTGCTTGATGGGGGTCATGCCCGCCCCGGCGTCCGCCTGGAGCGCCAAGCCGAAGATTCGCTTGCCAGCCCCAAGCTGCTCCATCGCTTCCGTCGCCGCACGGATGGCCGGAATATCCTCCGGACGGCCCGCTATCGGCATCCGCCGCGCGAAGCATCGCATGATGACTAATCCCGCCACCACCTGCTGTAAAAACGCTGCCGTGGAGCCGGTGAGCGATTGCAGGTCCGCCACGGAATACAACTCGCGGGCCAGACACGCCGACTCCAATTCACCCGACGCCGCCTTGCAGAGCGTGTTGAGTCGCCCGCCAACAGCCGTTGCGGAATTGAGTATCGTAGCTTTCAACGGACGCGGGCCGTTGCCATCCCGCAAGCTGTCGGCCACGATTTCCCAATCGACATAATCGAGCAACTGCGTGGGCGTGCAGTAGGCCGTTGACGATGTGATGACGGTGTTATCTGGCATGACAACTTTGACTCATTAGTTTTCGATTTTCACCCGGACGCTCCGACTTTGGGCAACGTCTTGCCCTGCCTCTGCATGGCCTCCAGCGCCAGCTTGTCCTGCGTCCACGTCCCCCACGGGCGATGGTTGTTCCACTGCGGACGCTCGTGGACCAGCTTCACCTTGCGGGTCGCCAGCAGCTTGCCGCCGTGACTGCGCACCTGACGGCTGAAATCCCAATCCTCCGGCATCGTGTGAGCCTCGAAAAACCCCTGGTCATTCTTCACAATCTTGTCGTTCTGCCGGAAATACAGTTTCTCCACCCAGGGCCGGTCCAGACGGCACACCCACAGCCCCGTATTCAGCAACAGCGGCCCGCCAGACTCCTCGTCGCCGAACGTCTCCGGCAAGCCAAACACTTCCGTCAGCGTCAGCCGGCGCGGGTTCCAGATATCGCCCGTGGTATCCGTGCCCGTGCTGGTCAGTCCGAAGCCGTCTTTAATCGGCACCACCGCCGATACCACGTCGGCGTCATTCGCTTCCAGAAGGTCAATCAGCGTGTCGAGCCAGCCGGGGTCGGGAATGATGTCGTCGTGGATCATCGCAAAGTAATCAATCTTCTCAGGCCGCTCTACACCGTCCGACTGTGGCATGAGCACGCCGTTCCGCTGATTGAGTATCTGCGCCCACAGCAGATTGAACGTGTACGTCAGGAGCGAAGTCCAGCCGCAATGCGGGGCAATGCCAATGCGTCCGGAGTTGGTTGATTTGTTGGATGTGCCAAGCGCTAAAGCATGGGCATCGCCGCTCGCACCACGAAAAGGCATCGCCAAGGCGACTACGATAGGTTGCTTCATACCCGCAAGTAACAGAGCGCATTTACTGGCGATTTTCATTCCCGCGTGTATGATGTTGCATTGATTGAAGTGAGCGACGTGATGAAATACACAGTGGATTTCCGAGCCGGCGTTGTGGCTGATTACGTCAGCGGACTCAACACCTACGAGGTGGCCGCGAAGCATTCAGTACCACAGCCCACCGTCGTCTATTGGGTCAACCAAGCTGGCCTTATGCGAGATGCGACGGCTGTACGGCGTGCTAAATACACGCTGCGAGAGGATGCCTTTGCGAACGCCGAGAACGATCCAGAAGCCGCCTATTGGGTCGGGATGATGATGGCTGATGGCAACGTATCGATGCAGAATCCGAAGTCGCCAGCAATTCAACTCGGCCTGAGTGAGGCCGACTTGATTCATGTTGAAAGGTTCCGCAGTTTTGTTGGCTCAAATCACACCATCGGCATCCACCGCTACGGCGGCTTCAAGACGAAGTACCAACTCGCGGCCATTCGTTTTCGATCCGCGCGGATTGCTGCTGATCTAGCTAAGTATGGAGTTGGTCCCAACAAAAGTCTCACGGCCATCGCCCCCGATTGCTTGAAGGAATCGCCGCACTTCTGGCGAGGAATGGTTGATGGGGATGGTTGGGTGAAGATGTACCAACGACCACACCATGTAGGGCCGTACCCTGAAATTGGACTGACTGGCAACCGGGCGTGTGTGGAGCAGTTTGCCAACTTTATCGCAAGCTTAGTCGCAGGCAAACCCGGAGCCGTCTGCGGCAATGGGAAGACTGTGTTTATGGCCAGGGCGACTGGAACACGCGCCGCCGCACTCGCAAAGGTTCTCTATCAAGGTGAAGTGATAGCTTTGGAAAGAAAGATGGCCGTCGCAAAGCAGGCTATGCTCTGGACGGCCAATCCACATAAGGGACGCAAGTGGAAGAAGTCACGTCAATCTGACGTTAGTGCTACTCTCTTGTGAAAGCGTACTCGCAATTATTGAGCAGCGTGGCATTCGTCGCGTTGGCGTTGTACAGCATCAGCGGGTCGCCAGTCTGCGCCCCGACGAAGCCCGCCGCCACGAAGTTGTTCTGGTACGTGGTGTTGGCCACGGTCGGGAACACCGGGAAGGCCGAGCCGGTAATCGGGTCGGTATCCGCCGGCACGCCGAACATCCAGATTTTCGCACCGGCGGCGACGTTGGCCGCGAGGTTCGCGGTAAAGGTCAGGGTCTTGTCGGTGCTGCACCACCCGGCGGTATTCACCTGGGCGCGCCGGTAAGTCCCGTCACTGTGAGCAATCACCACCTGATCGCCAGCCGCGATGGTGTTCCCGGTCGGGCTCGGATCGGCTGTCAGCGTGACCACGGCGACATTCGTAATGGCGGCGGTCGTGATGGTTGTGCGGCCAATCGGTCGCAGGCCCACGAAGCTATTCGCGGTGTTGCCGGCGGTCCAGTTGAAACCGCAGATTCGGGTGTAAGCCCCAGTGCGGCCCGGAATCACGGCATAGAACACGGTGTTGGCGGCTGCGTTGGTGAGGCCAACGACCCCGCCACCGATGCTGTTTGCGAAACTCATGTCAAATCACTCCCAAGAGATTCAGTGTTCGGTAAAGGAGCCCGCTACGGCTCTCACGTGGAGAGTACGTCGGTCAGGTAGAAGCCGCTGGCCGGAGCCGCCACCTTCAACACGTCCTCAGTGACGATGGCACCCTTCATCACTTCATCCCAATCGTCGGCCTTCGCCTTCACGTAGATTCCGGCGCGGGCACTGTCACCCATCCCGCCTTCTTTCGCGGCAGGGCCGTTGAAGGTGAACAGTTGCGCGGTGCTGAAGTTCTGCTCGCCGTAGCCGCCGTCCAAAGCCCCAACGCGGCTACCGAAGAACACCTTGTCATCGTTCCAGCAGTAGGTCTTTTCGTCGGCGGTGACGCTGGCTTGAGTGCCGTCCGCGTTGCTGCGGATGGTGGCCTTCGGTGTGTCTTCAACAACAATCTTGAACCCGCAGTATTCGTCGGGAATGTTCCACTTGTTGTTGCGCACCGTCAGGTCAGCCTTGGCGTTCGCCTGCTGCTTGAGGTAGTTGACAATCTCACCGGCCTCGCTGATGGCCTGCGCCACCGTCGGGCTAATGACCATCAGGTACTCGTTGCCCTGAGTGGCCCCGTTGGTGTTGAGGTCGATCTTCCGCTGGATAATGTTCAGCGTCTTCTTGATGATCTGGAAGTCAGGATTCGGGAAGCCACTCGGCAGCATTTCCTCGCCGCTGGACGTATCCCAATAGCTCCCGGACGTTCCGCGAAGCGTGTTGAGGTCGTTCGTGTTGACCAAACTCGTCCAGGAATAGCTACGAATGGCCGAGATGATGCGGATGGCGCGGGCCAGAGTCGCATGGCCGAGCCGGATACGGTCGTAGAGCTTGAGCATCGACAGGTTCGCGCCCTTGAGCCAGCCCTGTTCCGTTCGCATTCCCAGCGTGTACGGGAAGGCATGACGCATCGTCTGGCCTTCCAGCCAGCGGGCGCGCACCTGGAAGCCCTTGCCGCTCGGCATCGGATCATCGAATCCCCACGCCATTTCGTCCGTGTTCACCATCGTCACGGAAACGTCGGGTTCGAGCTCGCACCACCGGAAGAGCCCGTTGCCCTCGACCGGAGCCGGCACTTCCTGAACGTAATTCAGGTAAGGCAGCTTCATCGGGTCGCGGGCGAAGCCGATGACCTGGCCAGTCGCGGCCGGCAGAACGCCATTGAACGGACCAACACCTCGGTATGTCGCAGCCATTTCCTATCACTCCAAAAGGCTGAATGTTCAGGTTTCGAGCGGCTTAGACGCTCACGTAGCCAACCACAACTTCCACCGGAATCAGTTGGCCACTGGCCCCCGCACACAACGCACGAGCGCCGTAAGCGTCCTTGTCAGTCGTGGCTGCGACTCCGTAGCCGCTGCCATCGCTCTTGATGTACCCGCCCGCCGAAACCGTGCCGGCAAGCCGCAAGAGCACGCCCGGATCGCCGGGGCCGTAGATGTTGATGGCGGGATCGCCAGCGATGCCCGCATACACCGTGGAGCCGGTGTCGTAGGGGTCGAGGGCGATTCGCCGGCTGCAAGGCTGGCTGATGCCGAACACCTTTTCACCTGCGCCGCACTGGAGCACCTGGCCGTCAGCGGTCGTCGAGAGCTTGACGAACGTGCTCGGCTCGATGTTGCCACCGGGAACCTTCGAGTAACTGCCAGCCATGATTCACACTCCACAAAGGCCGTTGGTTCGGTAATTAAGCCGCGTTGACTTTCTTCATCGCTTCGTCGTACTGCATGCCGGGGTTCGCCAGCATGTACTGACAGGCCGCGCCGTGGCCCTTCGGAGCCTTGGCGAAGTCCGGAAGCGAGTCGTTCACAGGGTCGGGGAGTTTCACCGTCGGAGCCGTGCGGATCATCCCGCCCGACGGCAGCGGCAGATAGTTCGTCATCATGTAATGCACGTGAGCACTGCGGGCCGCGTCGTCCGGAAGAGTCGTCAGACGCTCCAGTTCGTGCTCGTAGTTGAACTTCCGCAGGTCAGTCATCGTGTTGAGCAAGCCCTTGCAACGCTCGGTCAGCGCGGACTTGTTCGCTTCGGCAGTCGCGGCCCGTTCACGCTCGATTTCGGCTTGCAGCGAGAGGATCACCGGATCGGCGGAATAGTCCACGGGCGTTGCGACAGTGCCATTGGTCGCACCAGCGGCGGAGCCGGCGCTGTATTTCTTCATGCACCGCTCGAACAGCGCGTAGAACTTCTTCTCGTCGTCGTTCATGGTTTCGTCGGTCATGGCTTCGTTCTCCATCGCGTAGAGAAGTCGATTCTCCGCCGCGTCGTAGGAAACAGTTCCCAGCGGTAAGGCTTGGTCGCGGGTCAAGAGGGCCACGCCCGTAATGACCTTGCGTTCCGGGTCGTATTCCGGTGAGCGTTCCGGATACTCACCGTTCAGCACCGCCGCCGATTGCGGCTTGTGGCGATGCACGTATTCGGTGTGAGTGAGTCGCAGGACAGGACCGCCCGGACGCTGAACCACTTCCGCCTTGTAATCCTTCGCGTAGCCGACAACGGGAGGTTGATTGGTTTCGGATTGCTTCGGGTCCAACTTGCGATGGCCAACGACGAGCTTCACAAGCTGGCCGTCTTCCTGGTAGAGCTTGTTGACATTCGCGGCGATGATTTTGAGGTCTTCGCCCGTGACTTCCACGTCCTGAGCCGGCAGCGTCTTGTCACCCAGCTTGACCGCCGGGAAACTCCGCTTGTGCGGTTTGAAGACGGCAACCTTTTCCTTGCGCTCGAACAACGCGGGGTCGTCGAGGCTCTGAATGAGTTGCATCGTCGGGTCGGTCGCTACCATTGCCCGAAAGTAACGCGACGAATCGCCGATTTCATGCGTGACAAGTAACGCCGCAAGAGATGAATTAACCCAAGCTGCCGCATATCTGCCGGCGCTTGACCTTCAAGACCGATGACTCACTCACGTTCAACTTCGTCGCCACTTCGTACATGCTGGTACTCGTGGTCAGCATCCGCCGAATCGACCGCACCATCGTCGGCGTCAACCGCGCCCGCTTCGCCGGAGCGCTCCGTTTGCGGACATTGGAGACGGAATCCCAAAACAGATTGTCGAGCCGGTTATTAGAAATGTCCCGGTCCCGATAACACGCCTGATAGCCTGGCGGACGCGGGCCTACGAAGGTTTCGAGAACGAGATGCGCGACGTACTTGGTTTCGCTCTGGCCGTGTTTGGAAATCGTGACCTGCCGGTAGCCGAGCCGTCCCGCCTTGTTCTGCGCCATCACTTCGCCGAGTTGCTGCCGTCCACCGGGCCGGGGAGCGATGCGCTTCACGCTGCCGAGCGTCGAGACTTCGTAGATGCCTTCGTAATCGACGACGGGACGCCAGATTTCAACGTCTTCCATGCCCGCAAGTAACGCTACGCCGGCCTCATCGTCTTCCAGTCCATCCGCTCCGCATCCCCTAGCGGTTTCGCATCGTTGTAGATGCCCTGCTGCGGAACCGAGAACGGTGAGCCATTTGTTTTCCGAAATACCACATAGAGCATCAGTTCCGCCGGCAACCGCTTCGCCCTCTCCATCGCGTGAATCTCCGTCAGCGACTTGAATCGGTAGAGATGATTTGTGCCGAGCTCAAAACCAGCCATCATGAGGATGTCGTATCCGTTCGCGGCGGCGAGGTCATAGAAGAACGTCGGCTGATAACAGAAAAAACCGTGGTCCACCCAGCCTTTCCACGGAACCCCGTGGAGCATCAAGCCGCCGACTTTGCAGGCATCGTGAATTGTCTCGAAGACTTGCCGTTGCGAAAAAATGTGCTCTGTTGTGCCTGAATTCACAATCACGCCGAAGTAGTTGCCAATGCGAGTATCCATGAGGTCAATAACTTCGCCGTCAACGCACACTGGAGTAAAGTCGGTAATCTTCTCGTTCAGGTCCAACTTCAGTGCGTCGGGCTGGCCGTGGAAGTCGATGGCCACAGTAACCGGCGGATCGAACAGCGCCCGGTAGAAGTTCACCGCAATCTCGAACGGCATTTCCTTTGTCGTCTTCAGCCACTCTTTTCCAGCGGCAGACAAGGATTCCGCAACTAGCGTAGGATTGCAGTCGCCGTACCAGTTAGCTTGTCCGATTTCCAGAAGCGATGGCCGCTCCGGTATAAGCCCATCGGCTTTGAGTTGCTTCCAGATACAAACATCGGCGCACGTGATAGCCATGCCCCACTATACGCCGTCCTCCGGCGGACTCTCCATCGGCTCCGGCTCCGTCTCGTCTCCTGAATCCCCGTCGTGATAGTCCTTCGGCATCTGAGGATGTAGCTCCGGAGCCAGCATCTCCAACACTCTCGCCGCCAGCGGCCCCACTTCCTCGTTCGGCGGATGGTCCTGCATCGCCTCCCGTAGCTGATACCAGATTGGCCCTGCGTCCTCATGCGCGAACGTATCCGCGAAGTCTTGAAGCTCTTTCGCTTTCCAGCACATTGGGATCCTAAGCTTAGAATTCCACGTGGACAAGTTGTCGCG
>JADMIO011826972.1_pt1 | contig 72202 bp, 58 predicted proteins | sample 8958161 | NCBI WGS metagenome assembly JADMIO01 (sample SAMN16585339, study PRJNA669376) | soil metagenome | isolation source: Crop rotation soil | place: USA: Cullars Rotation, Alabama | collected 2011 | reverse complement strand
CCGCGACAACTTGTCCACGTGGAATTCTAAGCTTAGGATCCCAATGTGCTGGAAAGAGGAAAGCGTCGCTGGAATCCTCAAGAAGGAAGGCTATCTGGCGGACGTAACGGTCGAGGGCAAACCGCTGAAGAAGCTCAAGCTCAAGCTCAAGTATCAGGGAAAAAAGGGTGTCATCGAAGGATTGCGCCGGGTGAGCAGCCCTGGTCTGCGCCGCTACGTGGGTGCGACGGAGATTCCGCGCGTGCGCGGAGGTCTGGGCACGGCCATCGTCTCGACGTCACAGGGCGTGATGAGCGGCACCCAGGCACGCAAGAACAACCTTGGCGGCGAATTGCTTTGCTACGTCTGGTAGCCGTCGGAACGATTTAACGACTTAACGATTCAACACGATCATGTCACGCATTGGAAAACAGCCCATTTCGATTCCCGCGAAAGTGAAGGTCGAAGTGAAGGGACAGAAGGTCCATGTTGAGGGCCCAAAGGGCAAACTCGACTGGGAACTGCCTCGCCGAACCACGGCCAAGGTGGATGGCGCCAATGTGGTGGTCGCCCGCCAGGGTGAGGACGCCCAGGCCCGCGCGTTGCACGGATTGACCCGCGCGCTGATCAACAACATGGTCAAGGGCGTAAGCGACGGGTTCCTGAAAAAGCTCGAGATTAACGGCGTTGGTTTTAAAGCCGCCGTGACGGGCAAGACCATCACGATGAATCTCGGCTATTCGCATCCGATCAATTATAACATTCCCGATCAGATCAAGGTCACCGTCGAAGAGAACACCAAGATTACGATTGAAGGTCCGGATAAGCAGCTCGTGGGCAAGGTCGCGGCCGAGTTGCGCAGCTACTACCCGCCGGAACCGTACAAGGGTAAGGGCGTGAAATACTCCGACGAACACGTCAAGCGCAAGGAAGGCAAGACCGTCCAGTAACCCATTTATGGCCGTGGCCAAATCCACGGCTTTACTACCATGCAGCACGCAAAGAAACGAAAGCTCCGGCAGTTGCGCAAATGGCGCATCCGCAAGAAAGTCGCCGGCACGGCCGAGCGGCCGCGGATGTCCGTCACGTTCAGCAACGAAAACATTTACGTCCAGTTCATCGACGACTCGAAAGGTGTCACGCTGGCTTCCGCGTCCACACGCCAGAAATCCACGCCCGGGCGCGATCAACTTGCGGCCAATGTCGCAGGCGCGAAGAAAATCGGGGCGCTCGCTGCCGAGGCGATGAAAGGGAAGGGCGTATCCGCAGTGGTGTTCGATCGCAATGGCGCCCGTTACCACGGCAAGATCAAGGCCCTGGCCGACGCAGCGCGCGAGGCGGGACTGAAATTTTAACCCAACCTGGAGAAACTTACTGTGCCTGAGAACAACAATGAGAATAGCGGCGCCGAAGCCGGAGCGGAAACGCCGGCAGCGCCCAGCGTCAGTCCGGCTCCCAGCACGGGACTCGGATCGGCCAGCGCCGGCGGCGAATCGTCGGGCGGTGGCGGTGGCGGCGGTGGGGGTGGACGCTTTGGCGGACGCCAGGGCGGCCGGGGTCCTCGCCGACAACGGCAGCAGGACTCGGAAGGCGATGGCCAGGACGGCGGAATCGTGGAGAAAGTTGTCTTCATCAATCGCTCGGCCAAAGTCGTGAAGGGCGGGCGCCGGTTCAGTTTCAGCGCCCTCGTTGTCGTGGGCGACAGGAAGGGCCGGGTAGGGGTCGGCCTGGGCAAAGGAAACGAAGTGTCCGACGCCATTCGCAAAGGCGGCGAGATCGCCAGAAACCGGATGGTGTCGGTGTCGCTCAAGGACCACACCATTCCGCACGAAGTGGTCTCCCGGTATTGTGGCGCGCATGTTCTGCTGCGTCCCGCGTCCCCGGGAACGGGCGTTATCGCGGGCAAGACCGTGCGGGCCGTGCTGGAATCCGTGGGCATCAAAGATATCCTGAGCAAGTCGCTTGGCTCGAAGAACGCGGCCAACGTGGTGAAGGCCACGCTGACGGGGTTGCAACAATTGCGCTTGCGGGAAGACATTTATCTGGGCCGCGGTCTTTCCATCCGAAAGAGAGAACCTGCAGTGACTCCCGCGTTGCCCGCCTGATTATTTTTTTCTATGCGTTTACACGACCTGAAACCTCGTCCCGGCGCCAAGCACCGGCGCAAGCGCCTCGGCCAGGGTGAATCGAGCGGCCACGGAAAAACCGCCGGCCGCGGCGGCAAGGGCCAGACCGCACGTTCCGGAAGTTCCATCCGCATCGGTTTCGAGGGCGGCCAGATGCCGCTCATCCGGCGCATGCCCAAGCGCGGCTTCAACAACGCGCGCCACACCACGCGTTACGTCGCGGTGAATCTCGATTCGCTGAACCAGTTCGATAACGGGGCAAAGGTCGGCGTGGACGCTTTGCGCGAGGCCGGCCTGGCCAATGGGCCGGTGAAGCTGATCAAGATTCTTGGCGACGGCGAATTGACGAAGAAGCTGACCATCAGCGCTCACGCTTTCAGCGCTTCGGCCAAAACCAAAATTGAAGCCAAGGGCGGCGCATGTGAAGTCATCGCCGTGAAGCGGTCCGAACCCGCCGCGAAATAGCGACCGCGTTCTTTTCCACCCATGATTGCGAACATCGCCAACACCTTCGCGAATTGCTTCAAGATTCCGGAGTTGAAGTCACGGATTGTCTTCACCCTGATCGTGCTGGCGATTTGCCGCGTGGCGGCCATGATCCCGATTCCCGGCCTGGATGGAGGCGCGTTGCAGGATTTCTTCGCGAAGAACGCCGCCAAAGGGGGAGGCGGGTTGCTCGGCATGTACAGCATGTTCACCGGGGGCGCCCTGGAACGTTGCGCGATTGGTGCGCTGGGCATCATGCCCTACATCAGCGCCACGATTATTTTGCAATTGTTGACCGCAGTCGTTCCCCAGTTGTCGAAGCTGGCCCGTGAAGAAGGAGGACGCGCGAAGATCATTCAGTATGGCCGTTACCTGACGGTGCTCCTTTGCGTGGGACAGGGTTTGGTCATGGCGATCGGTTGGGAAAATGCCGGGAACATCTTCCAGGGCTTCACCGGCAAGCTCGTAATGTACGATGCCATCTGGTGGTACCGCATCCAGACGGTCATCATCCTGACCACGGGTACGCTGCTGCTGATGTGGCTCGGCGAGCAGATTACCGAACGCGGCATCGGCAACGGCATTTCACTGGTGATCAGCATCGGCATCATGGCGCGCCTGCCGCAAGCCGCGCAGGCGCTGTGGGACATGTTTGCCAGCGTGGGCGATGTGGGATCCAGGTTCAATTTCTTCCATATCATCGTTCTTGTGGCGCTCCTCCTCGGCGTCATTGCCGGTGTCATCGCTGTCACGCAGGCCCAACGGAAGGTGGCCGTTCAGTACGCCCAGCGCGCGGTAGGGCGAAAGATTGTCTCCGGCGGGGCTTCCTTCATGCCGTTGCGCGTAAACTACGCCGGTGTCATGCCCATCATTTTCGCCCAGGCTATCCTCATGTTCCCGCAGCAGATACTCCGGTTTCTTGGAGAGAGCTTTAACCTGCCGTTTCTGCAGAGCGTTGCCACCAAGCTCGTCGAGGGTTCCTTTCTTTACATGTTGCTCTACGCCGCCATGATTCTGTTCTTCTCCTATTTCTGGGTGGCGACTCAGTTCAACGAAATCCAGATCGCGGATGATCTCAAGAAATATGGCGGCTACATTCCTGGGGTGCGCCCGGGCCAGGCCACCAGCGATTACCTGCATAACGCCATGAGCCGTATCACGCTGGCGGGAGCGATTTTTTTGACCGTCATCGCCACGATTCCGATTCTGTTGAACCGGGCAATGAACGTGGATTACAACGTCGGCTCGTTTTTCGGGGGCACGAGCATTCTGATTCTGGTGGGTGTGATGCTGGATACAATGCGGCAGATGGAATCGCACCTGTTGATGCGGCATTACGACGGGTTCCTGAAGAAAGGCCGGCTGCGCGGCCGTTTCTAGGCCGCGGTGCTCGGATGACTCGAGTTCATGGGCGTCCTCAAGAGCGAACGGGATTTGGCCCAGATGCGGCCGGCGTGCGTGCTGGCGCAGACGGTCCTGGACGAAGTATGCGACTTCATCCGGCCGGGCGTGACGACGAAGCAGGTCGACGCGTTTGCCGCCGAGCGGATCCGCGGCTACGGCGCGAAGAGCGCGTTTCTCGGGTACCGAAAGTTTCCGTGTCACCTGTGTCTGTCCGTGAACGAGCAGGTGGTGCATGGGCTGGCGACCGATCAGCGGCTGAAGTTTGGCGACATCATCAGCCTCGACGTCGGCGTGGTGCATAACGGATGGATCGGGGACACAGCCCGGACGGTGGCGGTGGGCGGGTGCAGTGTGGAAGCGCAGCGGTTGATGGACGTGACCGAACAGGCGCTTTACCTGGGTATCGCCCAGGCGGTGCCTGGCAATCACGTGGTCGACATCTCGCGGGCGATTCAGCGCTATGTCGAAGGCAACGGCTACGGCGTGGTGCGTGAGTTCGTGGGCCATGGCGTGGGCCGCTCAATGCACGAAGACCCGCAAGTGCCGAATTTTGACGACGGAAAAAAGTCGCCGCGGCTGCAGCCGGGCATGACCATCGCCATTGAGCCGATGGTGAATGCCGGCGGGCCTGAAGTGAGAATCTTGAATGACGGCTGGACAGTGGTGACCAAAGATGGTCAACTTTCCGCCCATTTTGAGCATACGGTCCTGGTGACCGCGGCAGAACCGGAAATTCTGACGTGCCACGCGAAGACGCCATCGCCGTTGAAGGCATCGTAGTGGAAGTGCTCGGCGAACGGCTGGTCCGGGCGGAATTGGCCAATGGCCATCGCCTCCTGGCGCATGCCAGCCGCCGGCACGAGACGCAGACGGCGGCATTGGCCGTCGGGGACAAGGTGAGACTGGAAATGTCTCCCTTCGATATGTCCGTCGGCCGGATTTTGTTTTAGAGAACGAAGAAAGATTGGAAACATGAAAGTTCGAGCATCGGTCAAAAAGCTTTGCGAGAATTGCAAAATCATCAGGCGCAAAGGCGTCATTCGTGTCATCTGCACGAATGCGCGGCACAAACAACGGCAGGGTTAAACGATTATGGCACGCATCATCGGTGTTGAAATCCCCGGAGAGAAGCGCATCGAAATCGCGCTTCGATCCATCTACGGCGTCGGGCCGTCCAACGCGAAGGTCATCCTGGCGAAGGCGGGCATTGATGCCGGCATTCGTGCCAAGGACCTGACCGAACAACAGCTTTCGCAAATCGTCCATGCCATTCAGGACGGGAAGTACGTCATCGAAGGCGATCTGCGCCGCGAAATCGGCCTGGACCTCAAGCGCCTTCAGGCCATCAAGTGCTACCGTGGCATCCGGTACTTACGCGGCCTCCCCGTGCGTGGCCAGCGCACCAGCACCAATGCCCGTACCCGCAAGGGACCGCGGAAGACCGTCGGCGTGCAGCGCAACCCGAACGCCAAGACCGGCATTCACTAATTGATTTATTATGGCAGACGAACCGAAACCGAAGAAGACGGAGTCGAAGAAGGAAGGCAAACCTTCCGCCGGCGCAGACAAGGCTGAAAAAGCCGAGAAGGCGGCCAAGCCCGCGGCCGAAGGCCAGCCGGCCAAGGCCCACGCCAAAGCAGGCGAGGGCGCGCCGGACGCCAAGGCTGGCGCTCCTGCGGCCGGGGCTGCTCCCGGCGCACCGGCTGCCCCGGTTGCTGCTTCCGCGCCTACGGCGGCCGAACTGCTTGGCGAAGATCCCAACGCCAAGAAAATCATCAAGGCCAAGGGTTCCAAGAACATCGCCGTTGGCATCGCCAACATTCTGGCCACGTTCAACAACACGCAGGTTTCGATTACCGACATGCACGGCAACCTGCTCGGCTGGTCGAGCGCCGGCCGCGTCGGCTTCAAGGGCTCGCGCAAAAGCACGGCGTTCGCCGCGCAGCAGGTCGCGCAGGACGCCGCCCGCCAGGCCATGTCGCACGGGATGCGCGAAGTCGAGATTCGCGTCAAAGGTCCCGGCTCGGGCCGCGAATCCGCCATCCGCGCCCTCCAGGCCATCGGCCTGGAGATCAGCGTCATCAAGGATGTGACGCCCGTCCCGCACAACGGCTGCCGTCCGCGCAAAAAGCGCCGCGTCTAGTTTTCACGCACCACGCATCACGCATTACGAACTATGGCTCGTTACACTGGTCCCCGCGTCCGCATCAGCCGCCGCTTTGGAGTGCCGATTTTCGGTCCCACAAAGTATCTCGAACGCCGCAATTACGGCCCCGGCGTCCACGGTCCCAAGTCACGGCGCAAGACCACCGATTACGGTCTGGGCCTGCTGGAGAAGCAGAAGCTGCGTTATTACTACGGGCTCATGGAGCGTCAGTTTCGCGGGGTCTATGAGAAGGCGCTGCGCCGCCGCGGCGTCACGGGCGAGCAGATGCTCCAGATTCTGGAAACGCGCCTGGACAATGTTGTTTATCATCTCGGCTTCGCCAATACCCGCGCCGCCGCGCGCCAGATGGTTGGGCACGGCCACGTGAAGGTGAACGGACGCAAGGTCAGCATCCCATCCTATGGGTTGCGCGTGAATGACATCATCGAAGTGCGCGACAACAGCCGCGCGCGCCAGATGGCGACCAAGAACCTCGAATCGGCCACCAGCCGCGCCGTGCCGGACTGGCTTTCGCTGACCCGGGATGCTTTCAAGGGCGTGGTCATGCGCATCCCGACCCGCGATGAAATTCAGCCCATCGCCAACGAACAGGCTGTCGTCGAATTTTATTCCCGTTAGCAAACCAAGAAACACAGAACAATTATACGGGCCCTGGTCGCGGCTTGGGAATAACCGCTCCGGGGTCAGATTAAAATTGTTGAAAGGAACACATGCCAGTACGTCTAGGTCGGTTTGAAATGCCCAAGCGGTTGCAGAAGGATGAATCCTCCGCGACCCCCAACTTCGCCAAATTTATCGCCGAGCCGTTTGAAACGGGCTACGGCCACACGATCGGCAACTCGCTTCGCCGCGTGCTGCTTTCCTCGCTCGAAGGCGCGGCCATTACGTCCGTCAAGATCGACGGCGCGATGCACGAATTCACCACCGTGGACGGAGTGGTCGAGGACGTGACCGAGATCGTGCTCAATCTGAAGAAGGTTCTTTTCAAGTGCCACGTCCGCGAACCGCAAACGCTGCTGCTCTCCGTGAACAAGGAGGGGCAGGTGGTCGCGGGTGACATCCAGCTCAATCAGAACACGGAACTGGTGAACCCCAAGCAGATCATCTGCACGCTCGACAAGAAGAAGAAGTTCGAGATGGAACTGGAGGTCAAGGTCGGCCGCGGCTTCTGTCCCGGTGACGAAAACAAGAAGGTTGACCAGCCCATCGGCGTCATCGCCGTGGACTCGCTCTTCTCGCCCGTCACGCGCGTCCGTTATTCGGTGGAAAGCGCCCGCGTCGGCCAGCGCACCGACTACGACCGCTTGATCACCGAGGTCACGACCGACGGGCGCATCACGCCCGACGATGCCCTGACCCAGGCCAGCGCCATTCTCCAGCATCACCTCGATGTGTTCGTCGGCTACGACAAGAACGCCGTCGAGTTCGAGGAAGCCGAAAGCCGGCAGGACGACGACAAGTCGAAGATGAAGAAGCTGCTCAACATGAGCGTGAACGAAATCGAGTTGAGTGTGCGCGCCGCCAACTGCCTCAACAACGCCAACATCACCACGGTTGGCCAACTGGCGATGAAATCCGAGCAGGAGATGCTCAAGTACCGCAACTTCGGCAAGAAGTCGCTCAACGAAATCAAAGAGAAGCTGACTGCGCTTGGCTTGAGCCTGGGCATGACCTTCGAGCCGGAACTGCTTGAAGCGCCCAAGGAAGAAGCGGCGGAGAAGGTCCTCGCCTGACGGTGCAGATTGTTTTATGCGACACCTCAAACGAACCGCCAAGCTGGGCCGCCAGTTCGAGCACCGCAACGCGATGCTGGCGAACATGGTTTGCAGCCTCATCAAGCACCGGCGCGTGACCACCACGCTCGCCAAGGCCAAGGCCGTCCGCTCCGTCGCGGAGAAGATGGTCACCCTGGGCAAGAGCGGCACACTCCATGACCGCCGTCTCGTGGCCGCCCGCCTGCGGCAGCATCCCCGCTCGCTGTTCAAGGGCACGCCGACGCGCAAGGGCGCGACCGACCGCGCCGCGTGGCGTGAAAACGAAGACGTCGTGCATATCCTGTTCGATGTCCTCGCGCCGGGTTTCAAGGAACGCCAGGGTGGCTACACCCGGATCATCCGCCTGAACCAGCGCCAGGGCGATGCCGCGCAGCGCGCCATCCTGGAATGGGTCGACCTGCCCGTCGAAGCCGCGCCCGAGCCCACCAAAGAGGACAAGAAGGCCGCAGCCGCCAAATAGTTTCTCTCGTAAGGAAATCAATTCACGAAGCCCGTTCCTCGGAACGGGCTTTTTTTCATTCCGGAACGGCGTGCCCGGCCTTGTATCCGAAGCGGATTTGTTCAATGCGGTGATCCGCACTTTGGACTGCGGTGGCACGCCGCCGCTTTGGTTGCACTGTTATCATCTCGACGGCGATGAAGAATCGACGCGTGCAGCCAAAGCGGCGACGTGTCCCCGCAGTCCATGGCCGTAGTCGAACTACGCTAAGGCGCCGTGAGCCGGACTCGAAGACGGAGAAAACCATTGGTGCCGGCCGCGTCGAGTCGCGCCCGCAGTATCCTCGCGCTATTGGTCAGGACGGTGACCGCGGCTGTCGACCAGTAGTCCGGCGCCAGGCTGGGAGAGCCTTCCACTTCGTAGGCGACATCCTTCACCCCGGGTGGTTTTTTGAGCGTGAGCACGAGACGACCGATCTCAAGCGAAGCCAGCACAGGCGTGCCGGCCTGGGAATTTGGATTTGTTCCCACCGCGTATTCGACGAGGTTGCGCCAGCCATCCGTATCGGGGTCCGCATCCGGGTCGCCGTCGGAAGAGTTTGGGGGAAAGTTCCTCGCCCGCCAGGTTTCGTAGGTTTCGCGAATGGCGGAGTAGGGCAACACGGGGATGTCTGTTCCAACCGGCGGCGGAGGATAGGGCGGACCATTGACGAGGAGTGTGTGACCAAGGCGATGGTAGCCGGTGGTTGGTTCCCAGACACTGCCGAGCGAAGCACCGCTGTGCAGGGCGGTCGAGTTCGCCAGCCGAATCGAATAGTGCGCCAGGCCGTAGAGGGTTGATGTTGGATCGGGGAGGTGGAGCAGAAGCTCGTAACCGCCCGGGGGTAAATCCAGGGGGAGGCCGAGATCAGCGTTGACCAAATGATTGGTGCCAGGCAACCAGCGCCGGACTTCCGTGTCGCGGGAAAGCTCGGCGAAGAATTCCTGTCCACTGTTCGTGTGGCGCAGCACGAGCTCGAGGCCGCGTGGATTGAATGGCGCCGCGAAACCGGTGTTGCGCAATTCCAGCCGTATCGGGATGGCCTGCCCCGGACTCGCCTCGCCAGGGAAAACTCCGGAAACCAATTCCATCCGGTAACCGAGCCGGCGCTTGATGTCCTCCATGCACCCTTGTCCGACCCAATCGTCGTTCACGTTCGCGTTGTAACCCTGATTCAAAAACGAGTAATGGAACAGCGCGAGATCGGTGTCTGCGCGGCCTCCGCTGGCGGCGCAGTTATCTGCTGGCGAGTTCTCAAGGCAGGTTTCGCCGCCCATGGCGGTAAAGCGCGTTTCCTGCGCCTTGTAATCGCGCAGCCGCGTGATGTCCTGCGAATCGGTCGCACCGTCATAGTCGCCGAACGTGCCGGAATCTGTGGTGTCGGCGAGAAAACAATCGTTGTGAAAGCCGAGCCGCGCCGCCGCGCTGCCGTTGAACTCCTGCGCGGCGGCGCTGGCAGGAGTGCTCGTTGGCGCGGTGGGTCCGTGCAAAAACTTCTGCCGTTGTTGCGGCACCCGCACCTGGATCATTCGCTCTGGCGGCAACGCCTCGAGCAGCGCCTGGATAACCTCGGCGCGGTCCCTCCAGTTCTGGGCGGTGAAGGTCTGGCCGGCCGTCGAAAACACATCGGTGTAATAGCCCTCGCCCCATGCTCCAATGAAACCCTGTTGCAGCACGGCAATCACATCCCGGTTGCGGCGCAAAATGGGCGCGAGCTGGCCGATGTGTTCGAGGATCTGTGCCTTGCCCGGTTCCGGGAACGGACGGTCCGGACTCCGGAAATACGCAAAGCGAACAATGACTTTGGCCCCCTGATTGCGAATCGAGTCGAGGTCCGCCTGGATGATATTGAGATAGTTCGAACTGATGGGCGCATTGATAAACGCGTCGAGGTAGAAGACGCGCAGCACGAGCGAGATTCGGGCGACATAGGCATTGTTGGGATCGCGCGAGCCGTTGAGGCGCAGGTTTGCCAGGTTCGCCGGGACGGGCGAGGGGTTGCTCGCCCGCGTCTCGGTGTGCAGATAAAAGCCACGCTCCGGATTGGCGAAATCGTCAGCCGCAACGGTGTAGGTGTTGGTGAAGAGCGTTTGCGCCCTGCTGGCGTCCGGCCAGAGCGCACCCGTCAGCAAAAGCAGGCGGCTCGCGATCAGGACTTCAGGAACGAGTTTCTTCAGCATAACCAATGACCTTCACCTTAGCGGCGCCGTCGCATGTCCACAAGCACGTCGCCGTCGTTAGAATGTGACAGGGACGATGAATTTTGGTGCTTGTCCGCTCTTCGGTTGGGTGTGTTAAGGTCGCATTGTATTCATTCAGAAGTCCGATCGAAACTCGACCTATGAAACCTCATCACTTCCTTCGCCCCGCGCTCGCCGCTTTCCTCGCCGCGAGCTTCACTGCCGCCGCTCACGCCGGCACGTTCAAACGCATTGCCATCGACGGATCGTTTGGCGATTGGGCCGGCGTTCCAGTCGCCTACAGCGATGCGTCGGAAACCACCGCAGGCGCCGATATTCGCCAGGTGTATTTGGCGAACGATGACCAGTATCTCTACATCCGGTTCACCCTCTACGCACCGGACTCGCCGTTCACTTCGCGCAACAACATCTTCATCGACTCGGATGACAGTTCCGGATCGGGCTTCCACCCAGTGGGATTGGCCGGGTTCGGTTCGGAGATGCTCATCCAAAGCGGCACTGGCTATCAGGAAAAAGGTGGCGGATTCAACGAAGGCGCAATTAACGGCCTGGATTGGGCTGCGTCGCCCGCGGGAAATGCCACCGAATTTGAAGTCCGAATCTCCCGCGCGGCCACGTTCGCCAGCGACGGTTTGCCGGTTTTTGGCGGAGCCTCCATCGCGGTGCTGCTCGAGTCGGAGAACACCAGCTTCGCAGCCGTGGACCTTGCGCCCGACAGCGGCGATCGGTTGAGCTATACGTTTGCAGCGCCGCCGGAGCCATTTGTCGGACGCCGCCAATTGCTCTCGCTAACGGGCTCGGCCTGGCGCGCGAACGCTTCAGGCAATGATTTGGGAAGCGCGTGGACAGAACCGGGTTACGACGACGCTCAGGCCGGTTGGGTTACGGGCACCGGTTTGTTCGGCTTCAGCGATAACCCAGGTGTGTATCCGGCGCCTATCGCGACACCTCTCGCCATGGGGCGCACGACCTACTATTTCCGCGCCCGGTTCGAATGGACCAATGACCCGGGTGGAGTTGTGCTCGTGGCCTCCAATTATTTGAGTGATGGCGCGGTGCTCCACTTGAACGGCGCCGAGGCGAAACGGATTCGCCTGCCCGCCGGAGCGGTGGCGTTTAATACGCCCGCGACGGGCGGACCTGCGGTCAAGGGACAAGCCGAACTGGTGGGACTTCCTGCGTCATCTCTGTTGGTCGGTGAAAACGTGATCGCCGTTGAAGCGCACCAAAGCGCTGGCGAGAATCTCGATCTCGTGTTTGGGCTGTCGCTCACGGCAGCGTCGCAATTTCCCGTCATCTTTACCGACCCAGCTCAACCTGCCGATCGCACGGTCGTCGCGGGCCAGCCCACGACGTTCACGGCGGAATTCATCGGCTCGGCTCCCCTCACTTATCAATGGTACAAAGACACCCAGCCTATCTCCGGCGCAAATGGCCCGGCGTTGACCATCAATCCCGTGCTCGCCGGCGATGCGGGTTCGTATCAACTCAAGGTCAGCAATCCTGTTTCGACGGAGGTGGCGAGTCGTGTCGCCGTCCTGACCGTTGTCAGCACGCCCGTGGCCATTACGACCCAGCCCGCCGATCAGGCCGTCGCGGAGGGTGGCGCGGTGACCTTCACCGTCGTGGCCAGCGGCTCCGCACCGTTAAGTTACCAATGGTTCAAAGGCGCGAATCCGATTCCGGATGCCACGTCCGCGAGCTACACGATTTCCTCCGTGCGAACAAGCGACGCCGGTGACTACCGGGTGGTCGTGAGCAATCCGCTGCCTTCTTCCGCCACAAGCCGCACCGCGCGTCTGACGGTGGTGGCAGACCAGACCGGGCCATCCATTGTCAGCGTGGGGGCGAGCGTGAATCGGATTATTATAACCTTCTCCGAGCCCGTGGATGAAGCTTCGGCGAACCAGACAGCCAACTACTCCATTGGCGGAGGTCTGATCGTAAACGCCGCCGCGCGGAGCGCGGAGAACCCAGCCGAAGTGGTCCTGACCACGAGTGCCCAAACCTTCGGGGTTTTGCATTGCATCACCGTCAACAACGTTCGCGACCTCTTCAACAACGCCATCCTCCCGAACTCCTCCGCCCCCTTCGTCTCGACGATCCTCATCGACGGCTCCTTTGAAGACTGGGCGGATGTGCCGCTGGCCTACACCGACGGTGTCGATTTGCCCACGGCCAGCGATTACCAAAACATCTTTATTACAAACGACGCGACCCACATTTTCATCCGCGTCACTCTTCATGCCCCGAGTGATCTCGGCATTTTCTACAACAACATCTTTGTCGATGGGGACAATGCCACCACGGGCTACAACTTCCGCATTGGCTCGGAAATGCTCATCCAGGGTGGCGGCGGCTATCAGCAAAAAAACGGCGGCTTCAACGAGGGCGGGATCAACGGCCTGGACTGGGCGATTGTGCCGGAGGGTGTGGGCACCGATTTCGAATTCCGAATCTCCCGCCACGCGACTTATGCGAGCGATGGGCTCCCGGTCTTCACGGCCGCCACCATCGGCCTCGTCTTTGATGCCGAGAACACAAGTTTTCAAACGGTGGACACTGCACCCGATGCCGGCGGCCTGCTTTACTCGCTCTTCGACGCACCCTCTGCGACCCTTGGACGGCTCCGATTCGAAACAGGCCTTTTTGGAGAACTCACCATCCAATGGTCTGGACCAGGCGTGCTGCAATCCCGTTCGTCGCTCAGCAGTGGCCAATGGGAGACCGTCTGGGACCAGCCGCCGCCCTACGACGTCGGCAATCTGGTTGGACAGCAATTCTACAGGCTGTTCCTTCCTTGCCCCTGACCGGAGGCGGTGAAGTCACCGCTTCCCGGCGTTGTGATGCATCCGGCTAGGAAGTTTTACGGAGCGCCGGTCGGCGACCCGGCGCGTACCGACTCGCCATGTTCGCGCCGGGTCGGAGACCGGCGCTCCGATGCCGCGACGAATCTCAACCCTTGCTGGGCGCTTACCTGCCTGCGGGAATTAGCTCTTGGCTCAGGCAACAAATACGTGTAGGTATCACCCCGTTTTCCGAAACCATCAGTCCGAATGAATTCTGCCGACACCTCTTCCTCCGGCCCTTGGTGGCGTGGACTAACCTCCTACCACTGGTTCGTCTTCGGCATGGCTTCACTGGCGTGGCTGTTTGATTGCCTCGACCAGCAATTGTTCATCCTGGCGCGCGGTGCGGCGATGAAAACGCTTCTGCCATCAGGTTGGGACGCGAACGAATATGGCGGTTACGCCACGGCGATTTTCGTCGCGGGCTGGGCCACCGGCGGATTGATCTTCGGCGCGGTGGGTGACCGCATTGGTCGAGCGAAGACGTTGACCTTGACCGTGCTGATGTATTCCGTTTTTACCGGCCTTTCTGCGCTCTCAAAAGGTTGGATCGATTTCGCCATCTATCGTTTTGTTACCGGACTCGGAGTCGGCGGGGTGTTTGGGCTGGCCGTTGCGCTCATCGCGGACTCACTGCCGGATCGGGCGCGGTCCGGCGCGCTTGGCTCATTACAGGCGCTGTCCGCCGTCGGGAATGTGACTGCCGGCTTGATCAGCATGGGAGTCGGCCACCTTGTGGCGCAGAAAACGATTTCGCCGGACTGGTCGTGGAAGCTGATGTTTCTGCTGGGAGCCATCCCCGCATTCTTATGTGTGTTCATTCAGGTCAAACTCAAGGAGCCGGAAAAGTGGGTGAAGGCTCGTGAAGCCGGACGCAGAACGGGGGCGGCTTTTGGGTCGTACACTTCGTTGCTCGGAGAAGCCCGGTGGCGTCGTTCCGCGTTGGGCGGAATGTTGCTTTGTGTCGCCGCGGTGATTGGTCTCTGGGGCATTGGGTTCTTTTCACCCGAACTGGTTGGCCCGGTGATCGAGCGCTCGCTCAAGGCGCAGAACCTGCCTCCCGAGCAGATCGCTGGCGCGAGAGGGATCTGGATTGGCATCAACTCCATCGTGTTCAACGTGGGCGCGTTCTTCGGCATGCTGGCGATGACGAGGCTGGCCGAATCCATTGGGCGCAAGCGCGCCTTCGCCATCGCGTTTCTGCTGGCGATGGGCGCCACCATCGGCTACTTCCGGCTCTTCAACGGGAAGGGTGATATCTGGATGAGTGGCGTCATGGGTGCATGCCAGCTCGCATTGTTCGCGGGCTTCGCCATCTATCTCCCGGAACTGTTCCCCACCCGGCTGCGCAGCACTGGCACCAGTTTCTGCTACAACGTTGGCCGCTTCCTCGCCGCCAGCGGGCCGTTCACGCTGGGCAAGCTGCAAGCGGCGCTGAAAGCCGGAGCCACCACGCCCGAAGCGAAAATCGAAGCCTTCCGTAACGCCGCTACCTACATGAGCGCCATCTTCCTGCTTGGCCTCATTGCGCTATTCTTCCTTCCTGAAACCAAAGGCCGACCGTTGCCCGAGGACATCGAGCCTGCGAAGTAGCCGCGCTGCCTATGCTCGACGAATCCGTCTTTCGCGGAGCGAAGCTGTGCGTCGTCGGCAACGTCAATCGCGACATCAAGACCGCGCCTGTCCCGCCGGGCGATTATCTTTTCTCCGACGGCGAGACTTCGATTGATGACGTCCACGAAACGATTGGCGGGGGCGGCGCCAACAGCGCGGCCATTGCCGCTGGCCTGGGCGCATCGCCTTCCTTCATCGGCCAGATTGGCGATGACGAAACCGGCCGCCGGCTTGAGCAGGCCCTGACCCGTTCGGGAGTGCGCTGTCATCTCAACAAGGCGCCGCACCTGGCTACGGGCACGACCGTGAACCTTGTGTTCGACACCGGCCAGCGTCACTTCCTTAGTTGCCACCCGAACAACGTCGCGTTGTCCTTCGAGGCGTTGGACCTGGCGCCGCTGGCAACCGCCGACCATCTGCTTCGCGCCGACATCTGGTTTTCCGAGGCGATGCTTTTTGGCGGCAATGAGAAGCTCTTCAATGCCGCACGAGAGGCGAGTGTGCCTGTCTCGATCGACTTAAACTGGGATCCAAAGTGGGGCCGCGCGGGCCGCGACGAAATCGAGCGACGAAAGGAGGCCGTGCGCCGGATTCTTCCTCTGGTTGACCTGGCTCATGGCAACTCGCGCGAGTTGAACGAGTTCACTGGCGCCACGGATTTGACAGAATCGTTGGGCCGGCTGCTGGAATGGGGCGTGAAAGCCGTGGTGGTGCATCTTGGTGTGCAAGGCGCCGGTTACTTCAGCGGCGTCGAGTTTCTGGTCGAGCCACCAGCTCCAATCCAACGACAGGTCATGGTCACTGGCTGTGGGGATGTGTTGAGCACCTGCATGATGCTCTTGCACAGGAGCGGGGGCGTTTCCATTCCTGAGAAGCTTCATCTGGCCAATCGCGTCACGGCCAGGTTCATGGAAGGCAGGTTGAAACTGCTTCCTTCGCTTTGATTCGAATCATTTGAACCTGGGAAGTCCTGTGGAGACCAGTTGCCAGCAATCTTGCGGTCCGATACTCTGGCGCCCGTGAAACCTGTCGCGGTCATCGGATCTGACGCGGGAGGTCCATCTTCAATCATGGCGAACACTGCTGCAACCGAGCCACCTGCCGTTCCCCTGGCACCGCACGGCCCTTTGAATGAATTCTATGCCGCGCCTGCCAGGCGCCCGCAATTCGTCAACGACCTGTTCAACGAGGCCGCGCCCGATTACGACTGGCTCAGCGGTTTGCTGTCATTTTGGACGGATCGGCGTTATCGCCGGATCGCATTGTCCCGCGCCGGGTTGAAACCCGGCATGAAGTTGCTCGATGTCGCCACCGGCACCGGGTTGGTAGTCAAAGCGGCTTTGGAACTCGGTTTGTCTCCTGAGGACATCTGCGGTGTGGATCCCAGCCAGGGAATGCTGGCGCAGAACCGTGCGCGCAATCCGGTAACCCTGCTCCAGGGGCGTGGCGAGCGGCTGCCTTTTCCGGACGCGTCGTTTGACTTTGTCACGATGGGATATGCGTTGCGTCACGTTGAGGACCTCCGCGTCCTGTTCAGCGAACTCCGGCGCGTGCTCCGGCCGGCCGGGCGCGTGCTGGTTCTGGAAATTACCCGTCCGCAAAGCCGCGCGGGATTCCGACTGATGGAATTGTTCATGCGACGCCTGCTTCCCAGGTTGGTGGGTTGGCGCAAACGCAGCGCCTCCTCGGCCCGATTGCTGGAGTATTACTGGGTGACGATTGCCGAGTGCGTGCCGCCGGCCGTGATTCTGGACGCGCTGAACGCCGAGGGGTGGCGTGATGTGCGGCGCGTGACCTTCGGCCCGCTCTTGAGCGAATACGTCGCGCGAAAGTAGCCGACCTGCGGGGCGGATCGCGGCTGTGTGCAAAGCACCAGCCGCAGCACGTTGGAATCCTCTATGGCGTCAGGCCGATCCTCACACCAGTCTGGCGAAACTGCTGCGGCTGGTCTTCGACACAGCCGCGATCCCGGACAGGGCCCGAATGCGTCGTAGAAAATGCGCCGTTGACGCAGATGGCCACTTGACGAACGGAGGGTTCGACACCTATTTTGTCGCTCCGCAGAAAAAGCAACCTGCCTGTCGGATCGACGCGCTTGCGGCCCGACGGCTTCGCTTACCTATGACCGGGGCGCGCACCGCGTCTGCCGCTCCGGTTCCATTTCCCCTGATGCGGAGTGCATGGTAGGTGAATCGAAATGTCGCGTCCTTTTATTCCACGCAACACGCACCACGTAATACGTCCTTACTTCGCGAGGTTGTAACAGACCAGCTTGTTCTCGCTTCGTAGGTATAGCTGTTTCCTCGACAGCACTGGCGCGGCCCAGCACGGGTAGCCCAACCCTGGAACCAGGAATGAACAGATTTCCTCGGCCTGCTTTGGATTCACTTTGAACATCCCCAGCTTGCCGCCTTCGCCCAGTGCGATGAGCTTGCCGTCCGCCAGAATGGCGGAGCCGCGGCCATACACCGGAAATTGCGAACCTTGCGGCGGATGTTTCTGCCAGTGCTCATCGCGGCTCCACATCAGTTTGCCGGTCTTGAGCTCGACGCAGTTGAACTGTGCGTCCGGCTCGTCGCGTCCGCTGAAGGCATAGAGGAAGCCCTCGTGGAGCACGGGCGTGTTCCAATGAATCTCCAGCGGTTGCGGGGGAGTGTTGCGGATGGCGGGCAGGGAATTGGGAACCTGGGCTGGTTGCCGCCAGACTTGTTCAACAGATTTGCCATCCGGCTTCACGCGCAACAGGACCGCGCCAATCCGGTAGTAGGCGGCGGAGATGAGCACGAGGTCGTCCTGTATTACGGGGCACATCGCGTTGACGGAGTCGTTGGCCAAGGACTGGAACCAATAGCTGAAATTCACTTCACCGTTCGTGGGATTGAGCGAGACGAGCCCTTGCCGCATCACGCAAAGGACATGACGCTGGCCGTGAATGGTGGCCGCGATGGGCGTGGCGTAGCTGGCCAGCTTTTCCTGTCCGGTCCATTGGTAAGGCTCTTCCCGCCTCCAGCCGGTGGTGATGACGCCCTCCCAGTTTTTTCGGCCAACGCTCTCCCAAAGTGTTTTTCCGGTAGCCGCATCGAGCGCAGCCATGCCCGAGTTCGGCTGGCCGCCGATCATGACAATGAGCTTGTCGCCCTCGAGTATCGGCGTGCTGCCGACGCCAAAGAAGGCCTCCGGCACGTTCCAATCCTTCGCCGTGTCGCGCTGCCATACCAGCTTGCCGGTCGTGAGATCGAGGCAAAGCAACTTTCCCTCCGCACCGAAAGTGTAGCAGCGATTCGCGGTGAGCAATGGCGAACAGCGTGGCCCGTTATTGTAGCCGAACGGATCGACGAAGCGGCTGGGATACGTGTAGCGCCACCCGGGCTTGCCGTCTCTCGCTGTGAACGCCTCAACAATTTCCTCGTCGCCCATGCGATGATGCAACACTAACCAATCGCCGCGGATGCTTGGCGCGCTGTAGCCTGTTCCGACACTTTTCTCCCAGAGCAATGGCGGACCGTTGGTTGGCCATTTGTCGAGCAGACCGGTTTCGCTGGAAATGTTGTTGGCGCGCAGGCCTAGAAAACGCGGCCAATCCTCGCCGTCAACCACCGCGGCGGAGGAGCCGCACACCTGAAAGGTGAGGGCGAATGCAAGACCAGCGATCCGGGCTGCCTGAGACAAGGAGTTGCATGGCCAGCGGAGTTTCATCGTCATGAGAATGGCGCAAGTACCGGGAGGGAGCAAGCAGCGCTTGAATTGCGGGAGCTTGTAATCTACAACGAGAACACTGAATGAGCAGGATGCTTCGAGCGGCGTTCGCCATATGGGTCCTGATGTCTGCCGTCGCACATCTGGCGGCGGCGGAGACCAAACCCATCGATCCCACGTTGCTGAAGAAGTTCGAGGCCCGGGTTTTCACCAACTCTCCCGGCAAAATAGTCCGTTACCGCCTGTTCAAACCACCGGCCTACGATCCGCAAACCAACTATCCGCTCGTATTGTTTCTCCATGGCGCGGCGGGACTGGGCGACGACAATGCCCGTCAATTCAACGGCGGCAACGAGGTTCCTCCATTGGCGCTCACGTCGGATGATGCGCAGTCCCGATTCCCGAGTTTCGTCCTGGCGCCGCAATGTCCACGAGGCACCAGTTGGAGCGGTTTTGGCAAGCAGCCCGCGGAAATGGTCGTGGCCACGATGGCGGCGCTTCAAGCACTGCAACGGGAGTTTCGTGTCGACACCAATCGCCTCTACATCGTGGGTGTGTCAATGGGCGGTCACGGGGTGTGGGATACGGTGGCGAAGTTTCCAAAGACCTTTGCGGCCGCCGTGCCGATTTGCGCGGCCAGTGACGTATCGCTGGCACCTCGGATTGCGCCATTGCCGGTTTGGTCATTTCACGGCGCGGAGGATCCACTCATCAACGTGAGCAACGCCCGTCAAATGCTCGCCGCGCTCCGAAAAGCAGGAGGGAACCCACGATATACCGAGTATCCCGGTGTGGGCCACGACTCCTACCGAAACGCCTTCAAGGAGCCGGACCTGTTGCCGTGGCTGTTTTCGCAGAAGCGCGCGCAGTGAAGCGGACTGAGCTACGGACGGAAAAACGCTTGCCGCCTTTGGAAGTCCTCCCGCAATATCCGCGCACTAAACGTCAACCAAACTGAAAAGGATTTATGGGCCGCATCTATAACGACATCGTCGAAACCGTCGGGCGCACGCCGCTCGTGAAGCTCAACCGCGTCACGGCGGGCGTGGACGCCACCGTTCTCTTGAAGTGCGAGTTCTTCAACCCGCTCGGCAGCGTGAAGGACCGGATCGGCATGTCGATGATTGAAGACGCGGAGAAGCGCGGCGTGCTCAAGAAGGACACGACGATCATCGAGCCGACCAGTGGCAACACGGGCATTGCGCTGGCGTTCGTCGCGGCGGCCAAGGGTTACAAGCTGGTGCTCACCATGCCGGAGACGATGTCCCTGGAGCGGCGCACGCTGCTGGCCATGCTCGGCGCGAAGCTCGTGCTCACGCCCGGCACCGAGGGCATGAAAGGCGCCATCGCGCGCGCCGAACAGCTCGCGAAGGAGACGCCTAATTCATGGATTCCTCAGCAATTCGAGAATCCGTCCAATCCCGCCATTCACAAGGCCACGACCGCCGTGGAGATCTGGGACGACACCGCGGGTAAGGTGGACATCCTGGTGGCTGCAGTAGGCACCGGCGGCACGATCACTGGCTGCTACGAAGTCATCAAACCCAAGAAGCCATCGTTCCAGGCCATTGCGGTTGAGCCGAAGGATTCGCCGGTTATTTCGCAGACGCTCGCGGGACAGCTGGTCAAGCCCGGACCGCATAAGATTCAAGGCACCGGCGCCGGTTTCGTGCCCAAGAACCTTCACTTGAAAGACGAGAAGGGGAACGCGCAAATCACCGAATGCATCCAGGTCAGCAACGACGACTCCTTTGCGATGGCCCGGCGACTGGCGAAAGAGGAAGGAATTCTTGTGGGCATCTCGACCGGCGCCAATGTCGTGGCCGCGATCGAAGTGGCCAAGCGCCCGGAGAACAAGGGCAAGATGATTGTCACCGTCGCCTGCTCGACAGGCGAGCGTTACCTCAGCACCCCGCTGGCGGCGGAAGCCAAGGCGGAAGTGGGAGGATAGTCGCTCAGACAATTCAGCTAGTCTTCCACTGACTCAATCCGCCGGGCCGAGGTGGATTCTTGAACATGTTTCCGAAAGCCAGGCCGCAACTCATTGCAATTGCAAGCGACGCCTTGAGTTGCAGTGTGCCAAGGGAGCGTGATCGCCATCTGGGGACATCACTGCAATGTCCTGGCGGATGGTCGTCAGCCTGATTACCGGGGACCGCACCCTTTTCACTTGGCTCTTAATAGACTAGGCAGGCCAGGAAATACATTTCCGCTCCGTGGTGTTTTCCCATCATCGAAGTATTTTGTATCCTTTGTGTTTCCTGGTCGGGAAGAACCTATCAGAATGGTCGTTTGGTGCAGCATGGAAACGGCACAGCCGTTGCAGCTAAGGCTTCACACATACAACGACCTTGGTGACGGATTCGCTGCGATAAAGGAGATTTTTCTGGGATGGTTTCAGGAGGCGTCAGCGACAGGCTTCCACGGAGAAACTCTCTTGGCCTCTCTTGATTCAGTGGAGCGTTATTCGGAACCCGAGAAGCATCCCTTTTCCCCGCCAACTCGGTTGGGAGATTATCATGAAGCAGGCGAATGAGGTGTTCTTTCCATGGCTGGAGCTCTTTTTTCGGCTGCGGCGACAACTTCCAAAGTCCAAGAGAGTCTCCTTTGATTTTACTCATCCTTAAATCGTGAACCTTGGATCATCCGCTGGAGGGGCGGGTCGACGGCATCTTTTTAACAAAGCTCTTTTCGGCATGCATACAAGTTCTGCCGGCGCGGTGTCTATTCGATGGAAAGGGCGTTCGACCGACGCAGTCGGGCGCGATGAACCGATGCAACCGAATGAATCGCCGATGAAACCGTGGTCCGACTCTCCCGGAGTGCGCCCGTCCTCGGGCGCAGCAAGCCACCAACATGCAAGCGTTTCGGAAATCTCCCATGCCAGTCTTTCGTTATTTGCAGCGGTTAGGCCCCTCGTTGGCCGCAGCCCGGAGGGCTGCCAGAAAGTAGCCGGAGGTCGAAGCGGAGCGAAGACCGCCGGTGCGGTCGCGGTAAACTGGCATCCCGGAGGGATGCCAGAAGGGTTGAAGGATTCTGGCACCCCTTCGGGGTGCAAGTCCCGTTCAGATTCGGTCCGGGGGTATCACTTGCTGCGCTTCGTTCAAACCCCGGCTTCCTTCTTTCATCCCTCCGGGATGATGGCCCATCCGTTCAATGGCTCGCCGAAAGTGGAGAGAAGTCGTCCCTCAGTCTGTTCGCGCGTTTCTGCGGACGAGGACGCCCGCACTCCGGGGTTTTCATGGTTCGCTCCGTTGAAACGTGGCTTTGCTGTTTTGCTCGGTCTTTCGGCGGTGGCTGCTGGAGTTGCGGCCGCCGACAAAGATGCTCCACCTTCCAACCAGGCAGCCACCAACCTGCCGCCCGTGGTGCTGGCGTTTTGTGCCGCCAAGGAACAGCAGGTCAAACAACTTGCCGCGAAGCTCAAAGCCGAGGTGTTGCCGACAGCGCTCAATTACTTCGAGGCCGCGAAGAAGGGCGATTTCGCGGAAGCGTCCGGCCTGTTTGACGAGACGAGAGGGCTTCTCCAGAACGACGCAGCGTCTGGGGATCAGAAAACGCTCGATGCCACGACGCGGGCGGTGGCGCTCGAAGTGCACTTGGCTTTGGAGCAGTTCATTGAGGGCGAACCGAAATACGCCCTGGCCTTCGGCAATGACATCGTGAAGTCGCTTCCGCGCGGGAGCATTTACTTCGGCGGCACCGATCCGGGGCGCGGACTGGTGACGGCCTTGAGCCCGTCGCACGAAAAGGCCGATCCCTGCTTTACGCTGACGCAGAGGGCGCTGGCGGATGGCGGTTATCTGACCTACCTGCGCACGATGTATGGCGGTAAGATTTACACGCCGACGGCAAAGGATTCGGAGGGTGCATTCAAGGAGTATATGGATGATGCCCGTCGCCGGTTGGAGCACGACCAGAAATTCCCCAACGAGCCACGCCAGCTCAAGCCCGGCGAGGACGTGCGAATGAGCAAGGGCAAGGTCAACGTCAGTGGCCAGGTGGCAGTGATGGCCATCAACGGTCTGCTCTCGAAGATCATTTTTGACCGCAATCCTGATCGCGAGTTCTTCATCGAGGAAAGCTTTCCATTGGACTGGATGTATCCGTATCTCTCGCCGCACGGGCTGGTGATGCAGATCAACCGCAAGCCCGTGAGAACGATTTCGCCGGAGGTGGTGGAGAAGGATAGAAAGTATTGGCTGGACCAGCAGCGCGGGATGATTGGCGGCTGGCTCAAGCCGGAGACTTCGGTGAATGAAATCTGCGCGTTCGTTGAAAAGGTTTTCGAGAAGCGCGATCTGGATGGGTTCGCTGGCGACCCAAAGTTCGTGCAGAACGATCATGCCGCGAAGATGTATTCCAAGCTGCGCAGCTCGATTGGGGGCTTGTATGGGTGGCGAGCGAACAACGGGAAAGACGCGGTGGACAAGGAACGCATGGAGCGCGAGGCGGACTTTGCATTCCGCCAGGCCTTCGCCTTCTGCCCGTCCAGCCCGGAGGCGGTGTTTCGCTACATCAACCTGCTCGTTCAGCAGGGGCGCATTGACGATGGATTGCTCATCGCGCAGACCGCCGCAAACATCGATTCCGCCAACGGCCAGATGGGAACTCTTATTCAGGAACTCCACCGGATGAAGGCGAAGCAAGCTCCGTAGCGCCGCAAGATCGACTGCCCTCGCTACGGATGCGGTTTGCCGGGTGAGGGCTTTTCCTTGGTCGCGGTGGCGTTCGGGCCAAAGCGGATGTGCAAGGCGGCGTGGCCGGCGAATTCGTTACCCCAGACGCCACGGATGATGGCCCAGTCAGCAGCGATGCTGAGCAACGTTCCGAGCAAGCCAATCACGAGCACGCGGCGGAGGATGCCGGGCATCGCCGGAATGGTCGAGGCTGACATGGAGAATGGAATTGGCACGCACAGCAACACCAGCAGCGAACAAATCACGGCATTAAAATGAATGACGCCTTCAGTGACGAGACGTTGCGGCGTGAATCCGACAACCGCGCGTTCGAAGTTGCCCGCTACCATCCACCAAAGAAAGACGAGGTAGAGCAATTGGGCTTTGCCCGTGGCACCGGACGGAATCAAGGGCAGGGGACGACGCTGGTGGACGAAAAGCGCGATGCCGAAGAGGCCGGCAATGGCGAGATAGGCGAAGTTGAACCAGGTGGTGGCGGAGAGTCCGAGCAGTTCGGAAGGCACGGTGCCAGCCTTTACCCACGTCTCGGGATTCTTGCGCAGGTTCAGGTAGGTGATGCCGACCAGCACGAACAGGACGGCATAGGCTTCGGTCCATCGGCGGACGGGTGGAGAATCCTCGACGCGCGGCACTCGGTTCCGCAGGAGCAAGATGACGCCCGCGACGCCGAGTCCGTTGATGAAGCCATAGGTCTGTTCGAGGACACTGTGCAGGTTCGTTTGCCATCCGGCTTTGATTTCGATGAGTTTCAGCATCGTGGCCGCGGCGAAACCGAATCCGCCGATGAACCCGCACCCGAGCGAAGCGATGAGGACGTTGTGCAAACCGCGTCGGATCAGATAAACCCACAGGCCAACAACCATGCCGGCGCATCCGGCCCAATTATCGCCGCGCGGTGGAGTCATGCGCCAACCCAGCAGCTCGACCAGGAGGAGGAAGCCAATCCACCAGCCCGCGGCCATGTGGAGCATCAGCGAAGTGGCGGCATCGAACCGGCGTCGCACGCGGGCGGTGACGCCAAGAGCCGCGATAGCGACGAGCACGCCGAGCCAGTCCGTGTCGTACCAGTAGAGCGGGTCGGTGTGGCGAAACGCAGGATCGGTCGCATGGAACCAGGTGATGACCAGATCTTGCAGCCACCATCCTCCGAAAACGGCGGTGAGCGGAACGAAGAAGTCCGCAAGTTGTTCCCGGTTCAAACAGGCCGGGAGCGCGGTGCCGGCACCGCCAAAGGCAGCCCAAAGGAACCCAATCACGAACAAGGAGGCAAAGCCGTAGGCCACGGACAGCGAATCGCCCGAGTGTGTGTAGCCGATGACCTGCATGTAGGAGATGCTGCCGCCAAACGACCAGCCGAGCGCGCCGAAGAAGGCGAAGTACGCCATGCGCCGCCACCAATCTTCACGGCCGGCGAGAAGCACCGCGGCTATGGCTGCCAGGGCGCCCGGAATCATCGCGCCGTATTCATGGCCGAAGTTTCCCCGAATGCCCCATCCAACCGAGAGCGAGAGGGCCGTGACGAGCAGGAGCGCGACGACTTGTTTGGTTGCGATCGGCATCGTCAGCCCTTGGTGCTCCTCAGCGAGTCAGGATTTAGCGGCGGACGGTATGGGTTTTTCCTTCGATCACCGTTGGCCCGACGCCCAGCGTGTCAGGCGGAGAAAGATTTCCCAATTGTCCTGATCGGTGATGGCGACTCCGCCAATGCCCTTGCCGCTCAGAGCGTCGTCAGTGACCCAACCTGCATCCGTCACCACGACGACGTGCCCCCGGCCGGGTTCAGCCGTAGCCAACAACACACCTGGTTCGTCACGCGTTCCCTTGGCCGGCTTTTGAGAGAGATCATTGGTAACGACCAGAGTCGGAGATCGGGCGGGACGGCGTCGGTCGTTTACGATCTGATTGCCGGTGTAGTAGGCCCAACGCAGTCCGCCGATGATGGGCGTCCGTTTTGGAATTACGAGTTGCTTGGCGTCGGTGTAGAGGTTGGTGAATCGCAGGCCGAAATTCGCGAGAAGCTTGTTGACGTCCTCGGTTTCGAGGTTGTGGTTTTCCTGGTTGCCCATGAGGATCAGCCCACCGCCCTGGTCAACGAAGCGCATGAGCGTCTTGACGTCGGCTCGGGAAACGTGAGGCGGAGCCGGGTTGTTGCTGACGGCCTGGTCGCTGGGGTTGGCGATCAGGAGGAGTTTGACGTCCGCGAGTGTATCAGCGGTCAGAGGTTGGCGATGGATGCGAATATCAAAGTGCCGGCCGAGCCGACCGAGCACATCCTTGAACGTGCCGTCCGGCAGATAGCGGGTTTCGCCTTCCGCATTGTAATAGCGGCTATAAAGCAGGACGGGTTTGGCGCGGCTCTCAGAATCGGCGCCCGACGCGGAGCAAAGCAGAGCGCACAGAAGTGTTATTGGAAGGAAGATGCGGTTCACGGTCTTGGTTTCGATCAGCGCCGTCGAATTTACGAGCTTTTTGTTGTCGGAATACAGGAACTGCCGTCCCGGCGCCTGAATTGGGTCAGACAAGTTTTTTACGAGAGCATCCTTGTCGGCGGGCCCTTCGTGAAACTATTCTCCGACAGCGCTGTCCAACGATAACTTGAAACAAACCGGCTCACTGCGGTGTTGATTGGGGAACGTCCATGTCCAACGGCAAAGGGAAAACAGGGCGGAAATACTGGATACTCGCGGGCGCGCTGCTGATTTGCGGCGGCGCAGCGGCGTGGTATTTGCATTTCCGGAAACGCGAAGTCGTCGTCACCGTGCAGACCGAGAAAGTGGCGCGGCGCAACCTCACCGAACTGGTGGTGGCGAACGGGCGCATCCATCCCGTGGTGCAGGTGAAGATCAGTCCGGAGGTCAGCGGCGAGATTATCGAACTGCCCGTGAAGGAAGGTCAGTGCGTGAAGAAGGGGGAGTTGCTCCTGCGGATCAAGCCGGACTTTTATCTGGCGAGCCGGCGTTCGGCGGAGGCAAGTTACCAGGCGGCGGTGGCAAACAAGGATCTGGCGGAGGCAAATCTCCGGAAAGCGGAGATCGAAGAGAAGCGCAACAAGGAGCTGTTGAGCAATAAACTGATTTCGGAATCGGTATTTCTCGAAATGAAAACCGCCAGCGAGGTTGCGCGGGCAACATTTCAATCTTCCGAGCACCAGGTGAACGTGGCCAAGGCCTCACTTTCACGGGCGGACGAGGAACTGGCGAAGACGACGATTGTTTCGCCCATCGCGGGTACGGTGAGCAAGCTCAATTCACAACTGGCCGAGCGGGTGGTGGGCACGGCGATGATGACGGGCACCGAGGTGATGGTGGTGGCGGATTTGAATGAGATGGAGGCACGGGTGGACATCGGAGAGGTGGATGTGGTGCTGATTGCGCGGGGCCAGAACGCCCGGCTTGAGGTTGAGGCATTTCGCGACAAGAAATTCTCAGGGGTGGTGACGGAGATTGCCAATTCGTCGCGCAACCTCGGTCAGGATTCGCGGAGCGGCGGCGGGGGCGGTGGTGGCATGCAGCAGCAGGAGGCGACTCGGTTCGAGGTGAAGATCCGGGTGAAGGACAAGGAGGCATTTCGTCCCGGCATGTCCGTGACGACAGAAATTGAGACGCGGTCGCGGACGAATGTGTTGAGCGTGCCGATTCAGAGCGTCACGACGCGCCTGCCAAAAGGAAAGGATGGCAAACCCATCTCGACGAATGCCCCAGCCGCAGGGGTCACGAACGCGGCGGGCGGGGAGAAGAAGGGCGGAGAAGCACCCAAGCCCATCGAAGTGGTTTTTCTTGAGGACGGTGACAAAGTGAAGATGCTGCCGGTCAAACGGGGCATCAGCGACGACAACTACACCGAAATCATCGAAGGATTGCAGGAGGGACAGGAAGTCATTTCCGGTGGGTACAAGGCCATCAGCCGTGATTTGGAGGATGGAAAACGAGTCAAACGCGGGGAGCCGGAGAAGGAGCAGAAGAAGTGAGGGCTCCGATTGCCAATTGGCCGAGCCGCGAGCCGCTCTTAACAAATCGGCCATTGGCCATCGGCCATCGGCCATCGAATCTCTCGTTCCACTGAACAATGGGGTCCGCGCATGTCCCTCATCCGGTTTGACCAAATCTCGCGTCGCTACCAGATGGGTAGCGAGACGATTCATGCCTTGCGCGAGGTGTCGCTCGGGATCGAGCGCGGGGAATACGTCGCCATCATGGGGCCATCCGGCTCGGGAAAATCAACGCTGATGAATCTGGTTGGCTGCCTGGATACGCCTACTTCGGGACGGTACGAGTTGAACGGGGTGGACGTGAGCGAGATGAACGACAACGAACTGGCCGATGTACGGAACCGGGAGATCGGATTCGTTTTCCAAACCTTCAATCTTCTCCCGCGGTCGCACGCCCTGCACAATGTCGAGTTGCCGCTGATTTACGCGGGCATCTCGTCCGATGAGCGGAAGCGGATTGCCCTCGAGGCGCTGGCGCAGGTGGGCCTGGCCGATCGCATCCATCACAAGCCGAACGAAATGTCGGGCGGCCAACGCCAGCGCGTAGCCATTGCGCGGGCGTTGGTGACCAAGCCGTCCATCATTCTGGCGGATGAGCCGACGGGGAACCTGGATTCGAAAACCGGCGCGGAGATCATGCAGTTGTTCGAGAACCTGTCCGGGAAAGGCAATACCATCATTGTGGTGACTCACGAGGAGGACGTGGCCCGTCACGCCAGACGGATTTTGCGAATCAGGGACGGGTTGATTGCGAGCGATGAACGCGTGGAACGGGTGCATTCCGGTGGTGACATCCCAGCTCACACGGCGGTTCCTGAGCGTGGAGGCGTTTCCGTCGTTTCATGAAACTAGGCGGTGAACTCGTCGAAGGCGTGCTGATCGCCGGAGGCGCGATTCGCGCGAACAAGATGCGTTCAGTTCTGGCGACGCTTGGCATCGTCATTGGCATCGTCACGGTGACGCTGATGGGGACGGCCATTACCGGCCTGAACAAGGCATTTCTCGGCAGCATTTCGACGCTGGGGGCGGATGTGATGCATGTTTCCAAATACTCCTGGTTCATGAATTCCTATGCCGAATGGATGAGGGCGCAGAACCGGCAGGAAATCACTCTGGCGCAGGTGCAGGCCGTGGAAGGGCAATTGACACTGGCCAGCGCGGTAGCGCCCTTCACGGAATGGCGCGCGCCGGTGCGTTACAAGAAACGGAGTTCGCAGCGGGTCACGGTGGTGGGCACCACGGAAAAGTTCCTGCAGACTGGCGGCGTGAACGTGGCGCATGGCCGGTTTTTGTTGGATACGGAGGTCGCCGGCGGGCGTCCGATCTGCGTGCTTGGCTCGCAAGTGGCCTCGAACCTGTTCCTAACAGAATCACCATTGGGCAAATCGGTTCGCGTGGGCGAGTACGTGTTTGAAGTGGTCGGTGTGCTGGAGCGAATGGGAAGTTTTCTCGGTGAATTCAGCCTGGATAATCAGGTGATTATTCCGGTCAAGCAGATGCTTGCGTGTTTCTCGAGCCGCCCATTCTTCGGAATTCAAGTGAAGGCCGTCAGCCTGGATCGGCTGGAAGAATCCAAAGAGGAACTCCGCGGCGTGCTTCGTAAAATCCGTCGCGTGCCTCCCACCCAGGAGGACGACTTTTCGATCAATCAGCAGGAAATGTTCATCGACACGTTCCACCGCGTGGCTGGGACGATTGCGGCGGTGGGCCTTTTCATCACCGGCCTTTCGTTGTTCGTGGGGGGGATTGGCATCATGAACATCATGTTCGTGAGCGTGGCGGAACGGACACGGGAGATCGGCATCCGCAAGGCCATCGGCGCCCGGCGCCGGACCATCCTCCTCCAATTCCTGATCGAGTCGGCCGGCATTTGTCTGCTGGGCGGGTTGGTGGGGCTGGCGATCGCGTACCCACTGACCTTCGTGATGAACAAGTTTCTCCCCGCGACGATGTCGGTGGCCGCCGCGGGCGTCGCGCTGGCTGTTGCACTGCTGACGGGCGTGGCTTCGGGGTTTCTGCCGGCGTGGCGCGCGGCGCGGATGGATCCGGTGGAGGCGCTGCGGAATGAATAGGGGATTGAGACGAACAAGGGGAATTGAGAATTGAGAATTGAGAATTGCAAATGGGTTAGGGCGGGGTGCGGCGGAACGGTTGCGCGTTCGGTCGCAACCATAACGATCGCGCCGCTCAATCGCCCAATTTTCAATTCTCAATTTTCAATTCTCAATTTCGTCTTTGCGCGTGTGGTGGTTCTCCCATGAACATCGCCGAAATCAAAGAGAGCTTCCTGATGGCGATGAACGCGCTGACGGCGCACAAGTTGCGCTCCGCGCTGACGTTGCTGGGGGTGCTCATTGGCGTGTTCTCCATTATCGTGGTGATGACGGCAATGCGAGTGCTGCAGCGGAATATCGAGACGGAGCTGAGCCAGTTGGGCAGCCATACCTTTGCGGTGCAAAAATGGCCAGGGGTTTACTTCGGCGGGGAGGAAGGGTTCGAGAGATTCTGGCGGCGCAAGAACATCACCTACGCTCACGGGCAACGGGTCCTGGAGCGCGCCACGCTGGCCCGCAACGTTGGCATCGAGCAGACGTTTTGGTCCGGCGAGGTTTCATCGCGCTACGAAAAGTCCACGCCGGAGGTTCGTTTGTTCGGGTCCACGCCCGGCTGTTTTGCAGCCAAGAACTGGATAATCGCGGAAGGCCGTCCGTTGCTGGAGTCCGATGTGGATAGCGCTCATGACGTGTGCGTTTTGGGAGCGGGCCTGGCGAAGACCCTGTTCCCGTACGGCACGGCGCTGGGCGAGCGCGTGAAGCTCGATGGTATTAATTACTCCGTCGTTGGCGTGCTCGAGTCCCGCGGAACAACCCTGGGTGGCGACCAGGACAATTTCGCCGTAATGCCCCTGACGACCGGGTTGAACCGTTACGGGCGGGTCTGGCGAAGTCTTTCCATCCTGGTGCAGGCGCGAGACCAGTCCAGCTATGATGATACCGTGGAGCAGGTGCGAGGCATCCTCCGCGCTGTGCGCAAGGTGCCGCCGGGAAAGGAGGATGATTTCGAGATTTTTTCCAATGATTCGCTGATCAGCCAGTTCAACGGTTTTACGCGGACCGTGCGGCTCGGGGTGGCGGTCGTGAGCTCGATTGCGCTGCTGGCGGCGGGCATCGGGATCATGAACATCATGCTGGTGTCGGTTACGGAGAGGACGCGCGAGATCGGCATTCGCCGGGCGGTGGGTGCCAAGAAGCGCAACATCATGACGCAATTCATCATGGAAGCGGTGGTGCTGTGCGAAGTGGGCGGCGCCATTGGAGTTGTGCTGGGTATCCTTGGCGGGAATGCAACGGCATTTTTTCTGAAAATGCCCCCCGCATTACCGGTGGATTGGGTGGCCATCGGTCTGGTGATTTGCTCAGTCGTCGGCATCATTTTCGGAACCTACCCGGCGTACAAAGCGGCAAACCTCGACCCAATCGAGTCACTCAGATACGAGTAGAACTGCGCGAGACCCAAGCGGGTCCGTGCCCCCTTTTCGGCCGAGGGCTGGAATTATTTCAAAACTAAGGCTCGTAAATCCGGCAGGGATGGGTGATAAAGAGTGCGGCAATCTATGAACTCGAAGCATTTTCTCGTTCTGGGTCTGGTGGTTCTCGCCCCATTTGCAGCGCGCTGCCAGAATTACTCCATTGACTGGTTTACCATCGACGGCGGCGGGGGGACGAGCACTGGCGGGGTCTATTCATTGAGCGGCACGATCGGCCAACCCGATGCGGGCCGCATGACCGGGGCGAGTTACGCGCTTGACGGTGGTTTTTGGGGATTCGTTGGCGCGGTGCAGACGGCTGGCGCGCCGCTGTTGAGCGTTGAGCGACTGGGAACAAACGTACGGGTATTCTGGCCTCTGCCGGCGACGGGGTTCGTGTTGGACCAAACGGGTACGCTGGGAGGGCCGCCCGCCTCGTGGTTGCAAGTCGGCTTTCCATATCAAACGAACGCGACGCATATCAGCATCACCGTGCCGGCTCCAGTGGGGAACAGATTCTACCGACTGAGGAGGCCATAGCAGATTGCACGCGTGCCAGGTCAGTTTCCAAAGAAGAACCGGCGGGCCGCTTTCGCAAGCCCGCCGGCAAACAACTCAATTCCAGCAGGACGTTAAGCCGAAGGCCCAACGCGCAATGGTAGGATAATGATAGGACTTTTTGCCTGCCCCGTGATGAAGCAGGCGGGGTGCAGTAATGCGCAAATCCGGTTGTTGGGATTCTGCATTAGCTTCATGCCACTCCTTCAGCAGGCGCAGTGCCACAGACTGCAAATCGCGAAAAACCAAGCAAATCGAGGCAATTCACCGTAACTGCAGGGTAATCAAGGGCTAGTTTTACCCACTAACGGCAAGAATTGTCGCTTAGCTGGCCAAGTCCAACCGCAAATCGCACTGCCGCAGTGGGAAAGCCGATTAGCGCTTGGCTGGAAGTTGGAAGGCGTTGGCCCGCTTCTGGACGACCCTGCCGAAACCTGTGCGAGTTGCCTCAAAGCGACAACTGCACGACACGTTCCTGGAGTTGTCCGATCCAGCGGGAGACGTAACTCCACCGCCGGTAAACCTGCTCCAACCGCTCCAGGGGCAGGCTGGTCAGGCGTTTGGGGTAACCGACCGGCGGTGCGGCGTCCCATAGCGGGTTCATCGCTCTCAGCTCTTCCTCCAGGCCGGCCCGCTGTGTCATCAACCGAGGCAGAATCAGATTCACCCGCTGCGTCCATTCCATCCCCTCATTGAACATCTTCACGCGCAACATCGGCGAACTGGCCCGCGATCGCTCAAGGAGAAACGCCTCCAATGCCTTACAGAATTGTCCTGCTTCCATGAACATGGAAGTAAGTTCTGCGGGTATGTTTTCGATACCTTGCGGTTTGGACCCCCGCTCCAGCTCCAGCAAATAAGCCAGCCGTTGCTTGGTATCGCCCAGGCACTGCCACGCGGCATTGAGTTCCGCGTAACGTGCGCTGGCGACCTGCTTTTCGGCTTCGGATGCCGTGTGGACGCGGTCCGGATGGGTTTTTGCTGAAAGAGCGAGAAATTTCGCCTTCAATGGGTCAGGCTCGATCCAGGGCCGGCGCGGTTCTTCCAACAGTGCGAAATAATCCGTCATTCGTCACAAAAGGAATCGGAAGGAATCGGAAAAGCATTACCCGCCGTGCCGCTCACGCGCTGAAGCTTTCCCCACAGGAACAACTCGTCGCGGCATTCGGGTTTTTTACCTTGAAACCGCCCTCTTGCAGCGCATCCACGTAATCCAGTTCGCTGCCAGTGACGTAAAGGGCACTTTTTGGATCAACCACCACTTTGATGCCGCCCGTCTCCACGAGGATGTCACGGCTGGCTGGCCCGTCCTGCAAATCCATTTTGTATTGGAGCCCAGAGCAGCCGCCTCCAACGACCGCCACTCGGAGCACACCACTGGCGCGGCCCTGTTTGGTCAGCAACCCGCTGACTTTCTTCGCAGCGCTGGCGGTGACCTTGATCAGGCGCTCGTCCCCGACACGGAAGCTCGGCGCGCTGTTGGTTTTTGGTGTAGAAGCGGCAATCATTCGTTCAATGGCATGAGCCTAATGGCCCGGCTCTTCGCCGTCAATTGGCGCGGGCGCTCCAATGCCATGGTTAAAAGTTGTGCCCGGGCCGAAGGAAAACTCCTTGCCCGCCTTCCGTCGTTTGAAGACTCTTCGCTCTCAAACGTCTGACTGCGATACAACCTATGATGACTGCGCCTCTGTCCTTTGTTCGCGCCCTGTTTCTGTCAATTTGTGCCACCAGCCTGCCGTTGGCCGCCTTGGCCCAGGATTGGATCTGGTCCGGCGGCAAGGCTGGCGAGAACGATGTTCGTTACTTTCGCAAACCGTTCAGCCTTGGCGATGTGCCCGAGAAAGCCGTGCTGACCTTTGCCTGCGACAACAAGGCCACGGTTTACATCGATGGAAAAATCGTGGGCGAAACGGATGACTGGAATAAACCCATGGTGCTCGATCTCGCGAAGACGTTGAAGGCCGGTGACCACTTGCTGGCCATTCGTGCAGAGAACCAGGGCAGCGCGGCGGGATTGATTGCGAAGTTCGATATTCTTTATCCGACCACAAAGAAACAAGGCCTGCAGACCGATGCGACCTGGCAGGTATCGGAGAAGGAAGTTCCTGGCTGGAACAAACTGGAAGCGGAGCCGGCCGGCTTCACGTCCGCCACCAGCCTGGGCAAACACGGCATGCAACCCTGGGGTGCGGTGTTTGCGGCGGCGGGCGCAGCGAGGGCTCCCGGCGCCGCCAGAAGGACGGGCGAAGCCACGCCCGCGGAATCGCTCAAGGTAGCCGATGGATTCAAGGTCGAATTGCTCCGCAGTTCGCAGCCAGGGGAAGGTTCCTGGGTCGCCATGACCACCGATCCCAAAGGCCGCCTCATCGTTTCGCCGCAGGATAAAGAGCCAATGCTGCGCTTCACCATCGGCAAGGACGGCAAGATCGCAAAAATGGAAACCATCGAACTTCCGGTTCGCAGCGCGATGGGGCTGCTCTACGCTTTCGACAGCCTTTACGTGAACGGCATGGGGCCGGATGGCTATCATCTCTACCGGCTACGCGACACAAACGGGGACGACCAATACGACAAGTTCGAACTGCTTCGGAAGTGGAAGGGCGGCCCCGGCGAGCACGGCGCGCACGGCATCGTGCTCGGCGAGGACAAGAAGCTCTACATCGTCTGCGGCAATTTCGTTGACGTGCCAGACGACATTCTGCCGACCAGCCCGCACAAGAATTATCGCGATGACCTCGTGCTGCCCCGCATGGAGGACGGCCGGGGCTTCGGCGCGGGACGCAAGCCGCCGGGCGGTTACGTCGTGCGCCTGGATCCCGACGGCAAAAACGCCGAACTCTTCGCGTCCGGCCAGCGAAACACGTACGACATCGGCTTCAATCTGGATGGCGAACTGCTTGGCTTTGATAGCGACATGGAATGGGATTGGGGTGCGCCGTGGTATCGGCCGACGCGCGTCTATCACATTGTCAGCGGCGGCGACCAGGGTTTCCGCGAAGGCTCGGGCAAGTGGCCGGAGTATTACGAGGACAGCCTGCCCGCCGCAGTAAACATTGGTATCGGCTCGCCAACCGGCGTCCGCTTCGGAACGGGCGCGAAGTTCCCGGCGAAGTACCAACGGGCGTTCTTCATTCAAGACTGGTCTTATGGCCGTATTCTCGCGGTGCATCTCACACCGGACGGCGCGAGTTACAACGGAACTTTCGAGGATTTTGTCGTAGGCAAACCACTCAACGTGACCGATCTCGAGGTGGGCGGGGACGGGGCGATGTATTTCACGATCGGTGGACGCAAGACGCAGGGTGGCTTGTATCGAGTAACTTACACCGGCAAGGAATCCACCCGCGTGGCTAAAACTTCCGGCGCAGACCGGAAGTCGAACCAGGCTCGCGCGCTGCGGAACAAGCTCGAAGCCTTCCACGGAAGACAGGATCCCAAAGCGCTCAATGCCGTTTGGTCCCATTTGGATAGCGAGGATCGCTCCATCCGTTACGCCGCGCGCATCGCCGTCGAGAGCCAGCCCGTCGAGCAATGGCAACAACGGGCACTCGATGAAACCCGGAAAAGCGCCGGCCTCGCTGCGCTTTTGGCGTTGGCCCGTTATGGGGATCGAGATTTGCAAGTGAAGCTGCTCACCGCACTGGAAAAGTTTCCGGCGGAAAAACTGAACGATCAGGAAACGCTCGAAGCGTTGCGGGTCATTCAAGTTTGTTTCGCGCGCATGGGGCCGCCCAGTGACGATGTTTCGCGAGACGTGGCCAAAGCTCTCGAACCCTTGTATCCAGCCAGGAACTGGCCGCTGAATCGCGAGTTGTCACAACTGCTCATCTACCTCGACTCCCCGGGCGTCGTGAAAAAGACTCTCGACTTGCGCGATTCCGCTGCGACACAGGAAGAGCAGATTCATTACATGGTCACACTGCGGAACGCGAAGAACTGGACGCTTGATGAGCGCAAGCGTTACTTCGCCTGGTTCCAGAACCGGCCCAGGACCGAGGACGGCGGGCCAACTTATCCGGGCGGCGCCAGTTATTTCATCAGCCGCAACACGAAGCATCCGGCCGAAACGGTTCAGTGGTTCAAAGACGTAGGCCGCGAATATGGCGACGGCGCAAGCTTGAACAACTTCATTAACAATCTGCAAAAGGCCACAACGAACTCGCTCTCCAGTGCTGACTATGCCGAACTGGCTGGGTTCTTTGTGGGGCCAGCATCGGCTCCGACGAAGCCGAAGAAGGAGTACAAATTCGTCCGCGAATGGAAGATGTCCGACTTCGCCGCCGATCTCGAACGCGCGGGCAAAGGCCGCAACTTCGAGAGCGGGCGGGAAGCTTATGCCGCCACACAATGTTTGCAATGTCACCGCTTCGGCAACGAAGGCGGCGCCATCGGGCCGGACATCACCGCCGTGGCCAGTCGATTCAGCCGGGCTGACTTGCTCTCTTCCATCCTCGAGCCGTCCAAGGTCTTGAGCGAGCAGTACCAGAACCTCACCGTGGTGAAGAAGGATGGCGACGATGTGACCGGGCGACTGGTGGAAGAGACAGACGCCAAGCTCGTGCTTGTACCGAACCAACTCACCGGCGAAAAGGTGGAAGTGAAGAAGAGCGATGTGCAAAGCCGAGTTCCGTCGAAGCTCTCCCCCATGCCCGAGGGACTGGTGAACATTCTTTCCAAGGAGGAAGTGCTCGACCTGCTTGCCTACATCGAATCCGGTGGCAAGCGGGATCACGCGGCCTTCAAGCCTTAGAGCTTTTGTAGAAAAACTGTGGCCGGATAATGATCGCTTCGGGAGGAGATGGTGCCCGCGTTCCCCTCACCCCGGCCCTCTCCCGCACGGAGAGGGAGAATCATTCGGCAGCCAGTAGCAGAATGGGTAACCAGCGCAGCGCCCAAAGACGGACGGCCTGACTCCCTCTCCCCAAGGGAGAGGGCCGGGGTGAGGGGGATGGGATCGAATGCAAACCGGAACGGCTACACAATTTCTTGAACCGCCATAATGAAACGGGTGGAGGCTTGCGCGCCGCCGCAAACAATGATGGGCGTCAGAAAAAAAAGCCGGCCACCAAAGCGCAAGCCCCGGTGGCCGGATGTGTTTCCAGTTGGCGGGTTGGCCTACATCTTGACGCACACCGCCTTGGTCTGCGTGTAAAGGTCCAGCACTTCGGCGCCCATCTCGCGGCCCCAGCCGGATTCCTTGTAGCCGCCGAAGGGCAGGGCGGCATCGAAAACGTTATAGCAATTGACCCACACGGTGCCCGCGCGCAGTTCGTGGGCGAGACGATGGGCCTTGCCCACGTCGCGCGTCCACACCGCGGCGGCGAGGCCGTACGGATTGGCGTGTTCGGCGGGGATGACTTCCTCGACGTTCTTGAACGGGACGGCGCAGACCACCGGCCCGAAGATCTCCTCGTCCATCACCTTCATGCCGGGCTTTGTATTTACGAGCACAGTGGGTTTCACAAAGTAACCGCGGTTGCCATGCCGGCCACCTCCGGTCACGACCTCCGCACCTTCCTTTTCACCAATATTCATGTAACCGAGCACACGATTCAGTTGCTCCTGGGAGACGAGCGGACCCATCTGGGTGTCAGGCGCGTGGCCGGGGCCGAGCTTGATTTTCTTCGCGGCGGACGCGACTCCATCGACAACTTTGTCGAAGGACTTCTTGTGAACGTAAAGCCGCGAGCCGGCGCAGCAGCACTGGCCGTGGTTGAAGAAGATGGCGTTGGCGGCGGAGGGGATGGCGCTTTCCAGATCCGCGTCTTCCATGATGATGTTCGGGGACTTGCCGCCAAGCTCGAGGGAGACCTTCTTCAGATCGTTTGCCGCCGCGCGGACGATAATTTTGCCGACCTCGGTCGAACCGGTGAACGCAATCTTGTCGACATCGGGATGAGCCGCGAGCGCCGCACCGGCGGTTTCACCGAAACCGGTGACGATGTTGACCACGCCGTCCGGAAATCCCGCTTCCTGAATGAGTTCACCCAGTCGCAATGCGGAGAGCGGCGTCTGTTCGGCGGGCTTCAACACGACCGTACATCCTGTAGCCAGGGCAGGCCCTAGTTTCCACGCGGCCATGAGCAGCGGGAAGTTCCAGGGAATGATCTGCCCAACCACGCCGATGGGTTCACGCAGCGTATAGGCGAGGAACTGCTGGCCTGGAGTGGAGATGGGTATGGTGTTTCCAAGAATCTTTGTGGACCAGCCAGCCATGTAGCGGAACAGATCGACCGCAAGCGGCACGTCGGCCACGCGCGCCACGGCGAGCGGCTTTCCGTTGTCGAGCGACTCGATCCGGGCAAACTCCTCCACGTTTTGTTCAAGCAGGTCCGCGAGCTTCCACAGCAGCCGTCCGCGCTCGGACGGAGTTGTGCGTCGCCACGGGCCATTCTCAAACGCTTTGCGGGCGGCTTTGACCGCGGCGTCGATATCCGCGCGATCGCCAGCGGGCACATTGCAAATGGCCTCGCCGGTCGCGGGGTTGTAAGTGGCGAAGGTTTCGCCGGACTGGGCGGCCACCCATTTGCCGTTGATCAGCATCCGTTTGGGCTTCGCGGAGGAGCCGTTGGCGCGCGTCTGATTCGGGCGATTGGAGACGACTGTGGTTCGACGGGAAGAAGCAAGTTTGACTTTCATGGTCATGCTTTTTTGAAGGTTGTATTGCGGCTTACCGAGGCACGGTAGAAGGCAGACCCCAAGAAGCAAGGCGAAACACAACGGGCGCGGGGTGAGAAGTTATACGGATACTCCTGAAGATCTTGCGGTGGGTATGCGGCGAATTTTTGATTCGAGTTGGACTGTTCCACCTGGGTGCCGGCCGCCTCCCTTTCACAATCCACCTACTCGATAGAGCCGCTTCGCGCCGGGACGCGGATGGCTCCCTTCTAATAGAGCCGGAACACTTAGGCCAACGTAAGGAATTCTTTGCTAAATTCGCCGGCATGCTTAGGCTCGGCTTGCCTCAGCCCGGATTGCGCTTGAATCGAGGGATGTGGCTTTTCGTCAGTCTTGACCGACTCCCCGCAGTTCGGGCAGAACAGTAACTATGAAAACGCTGATTTTAATTGTGACCGGCGCCGCCTTAGGTGCTGGCGTCCTGGCCGCTGCCGAATCGAAGGTAGATTTTGCCAAAGACATTCAGCCCCTCCTCCAGCAGCAATGCGTGAAGTGTCACGGCCCGGAGAAGCAAAAGGGCAAGCTGCGCCTTGATTCGCGCGAAGCGGCGGTCAAAGGCGGCAAGGTTGGCCCGGCATTCGTGGTGAATGACGCCGCCAAGAGCGAGATGGTGCGCCGAATCACTCTGCCCAAGAGTGACGACGATTTCATGCCGAGCGAGGGCGAGCCCCTCTCAAAGGCCCAGATTGACCTGGTCACGGCATGGATCAACCAGGGCGCCGTATGGCCGGAAACGGCGTTGGCGAAGGATTCTGCGAAGCCCGCCGCGCTGCCGGGGCCGGTCTTGCCGGCGGACTTCAAGCCGAACGCCGCCGAGCAGAAAGCCGTTGCCGCGCTGGCGCAAAAGGGCATCGACGTGCGTCCCATCGCGGCGAACCTTAACTGGCGCGAGGCCAACCTCCGGTTGCACGGCACCAGCATCACCGACACGGTGATGGCGTCGTTGAAAGACATTCAGGGCCTGGTCGATTTGAACCTGGCGACCACCAAGATTACCGATGCCGGGCTGGCCAATCTCAAGGGTCTGTTGAATCTCCAGCGTCTGCACCTCGAACTGACAGGCGTGACCGATGCCGGCTTGGCGCACTTGAAGGGCCTCACCAATCTTGTTTATTTGAACCTCTACGGAACCAAGGTCACCGACAAAGGCCTCGAGCACCTCAAAAAGATGGGGTATCTGCGCAACCTGTACGTATGGCAGACCAAGGTCACAGACTCCGGCATCAAGAATCTCAAGGCTGCACTTCCGAATGTGAGCGTGTCCACCGGCTGGGATCTAAGCGCGCTTCCGAAGAAGGAAGAACCGAAGAAGGAAGCGAAAAAGGACGAGGCAAAGAAAGAAGAAGCGAAGCCCGCCGAAAAGAAGCCAGAGGCAGCTGAAAAGAAAGCCGACGAGAAGGAAAAGAAGGAGCCGAACGCGGCCGAGAAAAAGGAAGAGAAGAAATAGTTCCTCACTCCTGCCTGACGTTCCCCGGCGTAACGGTCTCTCCAGGCTCACGGCCAGCGTGGCGTCACAAGGCGGTAGAACCGGTTGGTCAGAAGTGGGGTGCTGTCCTGCACAACCGCCGTCCAGTTCGTGGCGCGTACTTCGACGTCCTGGAGCTTCGACCAACCTGGGGCGTCCAGTGAATTCTTGTAGAGCACGCTGTAGGTGTGATTGGAAACGGCGAGGAACTGAAGTGTGGTCAGCCCGGGTGCGGAAGTGATGGCATCCACTTTCAGGCCGCTTTGCGCGGACTGCGGATCGGTGCCCGCCAAATACTCTTGCAGATTTGTCGCACCGTCCTGATCGGGATCGGCGGTGCCGTCCGGTACCAGGCGATCCGTGCCGTGAGCATCCTCCCACTCGTCCGGCAAGCCGTCACCGTCAGTGTCAGTGTTTTCGAGGGGCCGGCCGGGCGTTGGGATGGAAGCGGCCCAGTTGATGGGGTCGTTGCCGTACGCGGCGACATTGAGGCGTTGAAGCGACGCGCCGCTGCCGTCGGCGGCGGGCGGCCAAGGGGCCTTGTCGTTGTAGCGAACTTCGTCCACGGTGATGAAGGCGAAACCGTTGGTGTCCGGCGCATCGGGCCGCTCGAGCCGGAGGCGTTCGCCGCTATCCTGCAACTCGCCGGTGAAAGGACCGAGAATGAGTGCGTTGGCGGGGACACTGTATTTCACGCGGAAGGCGGCCGGATTGGTGGCGACCAGGAGCAGCGTGGCGTTTCGCTCCAGCGTGATGTTCGTGGCGAAAGTGTAGCCCAGGCCGTTCAGGCGCCAGGTGTTTTGCGGGTGGATCGGATCGAACAACGGCACGGCAGCATCGGTGATGTTTTGCAATTCAATGAACTCGTCGGCGCCGCTCGCAGGATGGTAGTGGATTTCGCTGATCACCACCGGCCCGACCGAAGGACCTGAATTGGGGCCGTTGAATGAAGGGGTTCGTTGGGCCGGGAATTGTTCTTCACCTGCGCTATTGAGATAGCGCCCAAAACTGACGCCGGGCGCCGCGGCGTCAAATGCGAAGCCGTGCGAATAGCCGGTGAGGTTCGTCTGACCATCGGCGGAAACCAGATACACCTGTTCGCCCTGCGAGCTGAGCGAGAAGCTGTTGTTGGTTCCGGGCGTTGGGTTGAACCAAGATTCGTCCACCGTAAGGAATCCTCCAGCCTCAATCACGGTGCCATCCGAAAACCGGAGTTTTTGCGGCGTGCTGGGATCATCAGTGAGAAACCAGCCGCCGATTTGGGCGGGGAACGGGCCGGGATTGAATAGTTCGATTCGGTCCACTGCCGGCGGAATGGTATGCGTCAAAATCTCGTTAATCACCACGGGTTGAATCGGCGTTTCGGGATCCACTCCCCAAGGGGTTCCGTCCCGCAAGGTACTCGCGCGCCACCGGGCGCCGTCGTCAGGGACTTCCCGGATGTCGCGGTCCTTTGGCACCAGCGAAAAGCCATAACCATCGACGGCCAGCGGCCAGGGCGCGATGTCATTGTAGGTCACGGAGAGAATTCTCGTTCCTAGCGCGTGCGAGAGCGTGATGGTTTCGCCGCTGTTGTCGAGCCCGCCGGAGTAAACGCCGTCGGGTTGGCCGAAGTATTTCGACGCGAACGCCGTCGGATTGCGCGCCAGCATGAAGTATTGGCCGGTGGAAAGCATGGTTCCATTCGTGAACGTGAAATTGATCCCCGAAGTGAAGCGGACGCCCGAAAGGTTCATCGCATTGGTGCCGTTGTTTTTCAGTTCGAGGAACTCGAACTCATCTCCGTCCACCGTGCCTATGGCCGGCGGGTGGTACATGATCTCGGTCAGCACCAGCCCGTAAAAACTTTGCGGCGGATAGAACGCGGCTTCGACGATGGCGCTCCATTGGCCGCCGTTGAGGACGCGGGCTCGTGCAACTGTGGGAGAACTGAGCACGACAGGCGCGCTGTAAGCCTGCGCTGTAGGCGCAACCGCGCCGGTCCCATAAGTGCGAGGGTCCGTGCCGTCGGTTGTGAAGTAGATGACGCCGCCAGCGTTGGTGTGCGTGATGGTGAGACCGAATCCCGCCGGCACCGCCCCGCCGAACTGATTGAACACCGGCGCGGCAAGGGCTGGATACAACTGGCCGGAGCGGAAGCGAGCCACGTTGTCGGCGGTAAGTCTCTGGAAGAAGTTCGTCACGAGTTTGTCGATTTCGGGCTGCCACCATTCGTCGCGGGTGAAAGTCTTGCCGGTCCCGATTTGGCCGGCGGGAACGCCGTTCGACCGTGCATCACCCCAGCGAGCCGATTCGCCAATGAGCGCTTCGCGGATGATTGCAGCAGAACCGAGTAGACGCGTGACGTTGTTGCTCGGCGTAAGGACGCCGGTATTGAAAAGGTGTTTGTGGACACGGTCTCCGAACTGGCGGCGGAACTCCGGCCAGTTGCGCAGCTGCTGATAAACGCGCGCCGGACTGTAGATCTCGCCACCACTGCTGCCCACATTGATGCGATTGCGGGAGGCGTCTCGCACCAATCGATCGAGAGTCAGCTCCTGATCCCAGACTGTGAATATGAACTTTGTGCCAGTAACGCCGTTGGTGGCGCGGCGGCGCGCGGCGTACCAGTTGTGACGAGGCCAGTCTTCGGATTCGGCGAAGATGTGAACCATCATGTAGTCGATGAGGTTGTCAATATCGACGAGATTGGTGATGGCGGAGTACGCGGCTTCGCTGGCGATCCCGGCGTTGACGAGGTTCAAGACGTTCGTCCAACCAACACCGGAGCCGTCCACAATCACAGGCGGGCCATTGTTGTCTTCGCCCACAAGCACATCCCACGCGTCCTCCGGTCCGCCCAGGTGCCCGGAGAAATAGGAAGCGGCCGGAGCTTCGGACGGTTGATATAGACCCCAGTAGAGACCGTTGAGGTAGAGGTGGACATATTGGCTTCGACTGGAAACCCAGCCCATGTCGCGAAAGGAGTCTTTCACCCAGACGTCGCGGAGGTAACAGGTGTTCTCAGGCCGGTAACGCAAGCCGCGAAAGGTCTCGCCCGTTTCGGTGCTGACGTAAGTCGCATTATCGGCGTAGCGGCCGGACCAGCCATCCACGAAACCGCACGAGCGGAAGACGATCTTGTTATGCACATCCACGCCGCCACCAAACCAATCGTGGCGCAGCCTGGTGGGTCCGTAATCGCCATTGAACACCACATGCATCGAGTGTTTGGGGGTGCGGACGTTGTCGCGGCTGGCGTTGCCGTGCATTTCGAGCCTGGCATTGACGGCGAATTCCGTGGAGCCGCTTCCGTCGATCAACTCGAACGAGGCCGCGCGTTCCCAGTTCGTTCCCGTGCTGGTCGAGTTCGGATAGATGCCGGTCGAGGCATTCCACAGGCCGTTGTGATCGGAGACGATGGATAGTGTGGGGATGCTGCGGAGTGAGTTGCTGAGGGCCGGGCCATAGACCACGTGATTCACGATGTTCGAATCCATCGCGTAATCTGCCGGATAAGCCGCCTGCCATGTCGTGGGATAGTTGGGGATGTTGTTCGACTGCCGGAAGACGTCGCGCAGGAAGATGTAACTGTGGGTGTCAATGTCGCTCGGCACCCAGCCGGTGCGGAAAGCCGCCGCGCGGATGAAGCTATGGCGATCAATGGTGATGGGCGACGCGAAGACGAATCCGCTCGTAGCCGATGGTGGGCTGCCGTTGGTCGTATAACGAATCTCGACACTGGGTGTCGCACAGGTGATCGAGAGTGAAAAGGGCGCGTCAAAGAAGCCGCGGTTGACGCTGAACTTCGTGTCGGCCACGAGCGCTTCGAAGCCGGCACCGTTGGTCGCGGCAGGTGTGGGCGGTTTGAAGTAGCGACCCGGCAGTTCGGTAATTTGTTCCGCCACCAGTTCGGGCGCAATGGCAAAGGTCAGATCGCTCGCATTGATGTTCATGCCCTGGATGGCCAGCACATTCTCACCGGAGATGAGCAGGCCGGGTGGGGGAATGACGAAGATGTCTTCCAGAATCGTCTCCGTGCGTAACGCCGTGGCGGTGGAGTTCCAGGCCGGCGTGGCTGGCGCGTTGCGCGATGCGAGCACCTGCCCATTGAGGTGGGCCACGAATCCGTCGTTGTAGCCCATCCGCAATCGGAGTGCGGAGACCTGCACCGGATCGGACAAGGTGAACGGAACGCGTAGATAGGCGGTGGCGTTGCTGTGGATCATCAACGCGCCGAGGCCGCTGGGTATCGGGGGAGGATTGACCACGGCCAGACGCAGGGCGTTTAGAAACACGCCGTAGTCGGGTGCTCCGCTCGGGCCCACGCTGGCGGGATTGCGCCGGCCGGCGATCCAGATTCTTCCGGCGCTGTCGGAGGCAGCCTGCAAAGTGAATTGGTACCGCTCATTGGAGAAGGGAAGATTCTGTCCATTGAATGAATAATTGTTTGTGAGCGGCACACCGTTGGCCGACCAGTCTGAAGCGCGGTTGGTGATGCTGCCAATATCGTAGGACCAGATGGTAAGTTGATGTATCTGATTGGGTGCCAGTCCATCGATGATCACATCCAGCCCGCCAGTGCCCGTTCGATCCTGGGAGAAAATGTAATCGCGCAGGAGCAGTGATTCGGTGAACGCGCCGTTGTTCGTGGGCGTGGGACGGAGAACGTCGGTGTAACCAAACGGTGACGTGTTGGACACGGTCACACTCAAGCCGCCGAAAACGCGTGTCGTCGCTTGGGTCTGGATGGCGGTGGCCGAGAGGTTGGAGTTGATGACGAACGACGTGAAGCCTGGCGATGTAATGACCGCCGGATCAACGCCGCGCCGGTTGAAGTCGAGCGCGAGCAGGGTCGTGACGGTGGCCGAAGCGTTGAAACCAACGGGGGCGTTTGAAGTGAACCAGGCAGAGTCGTCGAACCCGCGTGCCGTCCAGGTCTGGCCAAGCGCGCCGTCACGCGGGACGAGGACCCGCGCGGTGGCATTGCTCGGGAATAACGTGGTGGCATTTATGATGCGGCGCGGTCCGAAGCTGACGTTGGCGCGTTGCGCCGGATAGTTTACCGCCTGTGAAACGCTCGGGCCATCCGGAGCCACGAGCGCCAGATATCCGCCGCCGCTTTCGAGTCGAAAATTGGTATGCAGTTCTGCCCCGGCTGTTGCTCGGTCCTTGCCCGAAGCGAAGACGACGAGGAAACTTCCGGGAGCCAGGTTGGTCGCTGGGAACGTCCACTTCGTCAGATCACTTGCGTCGTCGGTGAGGTGCCAGCCTGCAAGATTTGCCGGGAAGGCGGAGTCATTCTGAATCTCGATCCAGTCCGGCGTATCTCCATCGGCATCGCGCAGCCCTCCGTCGTTCTCCGCCAAAAGCTCGCTGATGACCACGTTGGCTGAAGCACGTGGCGCCAGAGTGGCCACGAAAGTGATCGCCAGAAAGCAAAGGCACATGGCCATCTTCCGGCCAAAGCCCCGCGGCGGTACAGCTCTTTCAGCGGCAGGCACAGCATGCGATCCAATCATGAGGTGATGATCGCGTTGGCGATGGCGGCCTTCAAACAAATGTGTGAACCCATTGCGACTGAAGGCATGTTTCTGCACCCACACCAGTAACATCATGGGTCTTGAACGACACGGTAAAACCTTGTGCCCGTATCGGGTGGCGGCAGATAAACCTGCACGATGTTGCCAATGGGCGGCTGAAAAAATGCCAGCGAGTCATCAGTCCAGTTCGGGTTGCCCAGGTCGTTCGTGTATTCGATGCGATGCAAGGCGGCGGGATTCAGCACTTCGACCGTCAGCAGGATGTCGAAGCCGCCAGAAACAATCTCGATCTTTTGGATGCGCAACTCACGGCGCGCCACCTGGAGCGCGTTGACAAACACGTTGATCGCTCCAGCGGCGCCGGCGTTGCGACGGCCCTGGATGAGGATTTTTCCGTCGGAGTCCGAGATGGTGTCGAAGTTGAAGCGATACGTGTTGTTGTCCACCGGCGGCGTGGAGCCAACGAAAGTCCAACCGCTGTTAACGAGCGCACCATTGGCGGTCCAGTCGGAGATGCGATTGTTGCCGGTGCTCCCGGTGTCGAACGACCAGACGCTCACACGATACGGCGTGTTCGGCTCCATGAAGTCGACGGCGATGTCCAGGCCCTGGTCGATGGCAGCGTCGCGTGTAAAAACAAAATCCTGCAGCAGCCGTTCCTCGGTGAACGCTCCGCCATTGACCGGTGTGAGGCGCTTGCGGCTCTCCATCGTGGTCCCGATGGCGGTCAGGGTCACGTCCGCTCCGCCAAAGGACGTGGTGAAGGGCCCGATACCGCTCGTCGGAATGGCGAACGAGGCAAAGCCTGGCTCGGTATTTCCCGGAATATCGTCAGTGCCCGGGTTGTTGAAATCCACCCGAAACTCGGTCGGCGGCGGAGGACGTAGGGTGACAGTGAGTGTGGCGACCAGGCTGGTCACGCTTCCGGCGATATTGGAAATGACCACGTCGTAATCGCCTGCATCACTCAACGCCGCACTGTTGATCACGAAAGTCGTGTTGGTCTCATCGCCCAGGTTCAAACCGTTCTTGCGCCATTGCGCGAACAATGGGCTGGTGCCGGTCGCGACGAAGCTGAGGGTGACGCGGGATTGCGTAAAGACAGACGGACCCACGGGTTGTTGGGTAATCGTGGGCGGGATCGCCATCACGGGAGCTGGGATGCCTGTCGTGCGGACTTCCTGGATTTCAGTGTGGGTCAGCACGCGGTTCCAGACCGCGAAGTCGTCGAGACTTCCGGCACAATAAAACTGAACTGCGCTCCGGAGAATGGCACCGAGGGTTGTTTGATTCAGCGCGAGAGCGGCCCGGGTGTAATTGAAGTTCGCCGCATCCATCTGGCCGTCGATGTAGAGCTTGGCCTGGCCGTTGGTCTCGGTCCAGGCGAGGTGATGCCAGGTTCCGTCCAGGGGCGTGCTGGTGGAATTACGGTCGAGGTTGACCACGTTGCCGCTGCTGCGGATCAACACACGAATGCTTCCGTCCAGGCCGGTGGCGTGGGTGCCGAAAACGAAGAGCGGGGCCTCGCTGTTCGTGGCGCTTTCCGCGAAGAACCGGCGGTCGCTCTGCCCAATCCCATTCACGTTGACCCACAGGGCCACGCTATAGGCCAGATTGTTGTAGATCGGGAATCCGCCACCCGTGCGCCGGGCGTACTGGGTGACGCCATCGAAGAGCACCGCGTTTTCAAACTGACCGAACACCTGGTTGAGGCCGGTCATGTTCACCATGGTGAGATCGTTATGGCTGTACAAATCCGGCGAACGGAGCAACGGAAACTCGTCGATTAATTCGTCCAGCGGCCAGTGGGAGACCAAGCCGTCGCGCAAGTTCGACGGCGGGTCGGGCAGCACGGTCAGCGTGGCGCTGCTGCTGGTCGTGGCGCCTTCGCTGTTTGACACCAGCACCGTGTAATCTGCCGAGTTGGCTGCGATGAGGTTGGAAAGTGTGAGTGAGGCAGTCGTGGCTCCGGCTACTTCCACGGTGTTGCTATACCATTGGTAGCTCAAGGGGCGGGTTCCTATCGCGCGCGTCGAAAGTGTCAGGCGATCGCCGACTCTGACCGTAACGCTCGCAGGCTGGGCAACAATGAGTGGCGGGAATGACGGAACAGGCGTGGTGATGCTGTTGTTCATCACGTTCTGGACTTCGGACTGGGTCAACGCTCGTTCCCATAGCGCCACATCATCCATCTGGCCGTTGAAGATGTTCGCTGTAGCGACAGATGTGCGAATCAATGTACCGATGACCGTGTTGTGAAACGTGAACGTTCCGGAGGGGGTGTAATTGAAATTGGCCGGATCCTGCACGCCATCGATGTAGAGCCTGACGCTACCCCGGTTGTCCACCCAGGCGATGTGATGCCAGTTTCCGTCAAACACAACATTGGTGGAAACGACATGGTTGACCAGTGTGGCATTGCCGTCATTACGGATGATCACATCGAACTTGGCGGTATTGGCTGCCGTCCCTGATTGAAGAATAAAGATCGGCGTCGTTACCGTGGTGTTCCCGTGACTGAATAAGTATTTGCCAGATTGCGCCGAGCCTCGGACCCACATGGCAATCGTGTAGCTGCCCGCCCGGTAAATGGGCAACCCCGTGATGGCATTGTCAGCCGTGTGCGAGTTGGCCAGGTACGTCGAGCTGCCGTCGAAGGTGAACGCATTGCCACGCTGGCCGGCGCCGATGGTTGGAGCACCGGTCACATTGAGGTTATTGGCAAAGGGTGTGGCATCCAGAGTGGTCGCGCCGTCGTGTGTCTCCATCGGCCAGTAGGCGACCAGATCCTGCCGAATGTCGGCAGGTTGAGCGATTGCTGACAGAGTGATGGTGAGCAGTGAGCACAACGTCACAAGGGTTAGGGAAGCTTTCATAGGCAGGGATACAGATTGAGCGAACAGGGCCTGGCGATCCGGCAGGTCGAAAGAACCGCCGTGGGGAATTCGATGAACGAGGTACGACTTCACGACAAGTGGATGAGTCATTAGGCCCGAATAGCGCGGCCAAAGCCAGCAAAAACCTCGCGTTGAATGCAATTTCTATTGGATGGATCGGTATCGCCGGCCTCGCCTTGTGGTCCGTCAGTGGGCAGGTTCCTGATACGGACTGGTGGGGTTCAGGCGCTCGCGTCCGGGAATTTACTTGCCTGGCTTCTTTTCGCGCCGATAGTTTCACCGACTAGCGGCCAGCGTAGCTCAGTGGTAGAGCAACGGTTTCGTAAACCGTAGGTCGTGGGTTCGATCCCCACCGCTGGCTCCAGCTTTTAAGGGTTTTTAGCACTTCTCGAAACACGGCGGAAAATTCCTATCCTATTCCTACTTTCGAGGTTGAGTTTCGCGCGGCTTGTCCAGATTCTCTGCCACCAAACTAAACGTAGGATACAGAGTTCCCTGCCGATAATGGGGTCTTGACCCACCACGTAGCAAAACAAGAAAGCGGCGCAGTTAGGCCGCGCCCCGCCTCCTCTCAGAACGTCGAGGCACCTAAGGCTTGAGCGACGCGTTGCACCTTGTGTGCGATCACTCGCACCCAGGTTACGATGGCAAACGTGTCAAGCATGCCACCAGGTAACCGCCAGAGCGATTATGCCAGACAGCTTCTTTGTCCAGCGCGACAAGGAAGAGGCTTTCGGTGAAGAGACATCGATCTGAACTTGTTCTGCGAGAATCGTGGTGGGTGATATCCACTTCCCTTTAACAACCACGCTTTTATTCTCCAGACTGGACGCTGCCTCTCGCCTCACTCGCAATACCAACACCGCCCCGCCTTCGTGAATGAAAGCGTAGCTGACGTGGCCGTCCTGGTCTTCCAAACGTCGTCCCGTATGTCCATGGAATAAGTTCATTTCCTACTCCAGTTTCCCCTAGCACTTCACCTTTCATCACTGGTCCGGACTCCGCAACGGAGGTGATCTACCCCCCTGGTCCACTCGGCGTATCCGAACTCCGTATTCCAAAATAAAAAGCCCGCCCTGTTTCCCAGCGGCGGTGTGGGTAGTGCCTCTATCTGGTTCGCGATTATCCGAAGTCCCTTGGCCACCCCAGACGTTCCGTTGGCGTGATCGTCAAGACGTACTTATTAAGTTTTGAAATCATGGCCGCCGTTAGAACACGATTTGCGCGCAATCGCAGAGGCCAACGCTGAGGCGTTCTGTTCCCTTCGCGAGACGACAGACCAGTTGCGATCACTAATTGAGTTGGAGGCCCTGAAGGAGAAGACTGCGGCACCACCGACTCCATCACTCCCCACTCCGTAACCGCAAACGCCAGCGGCGGGCATTCCCTCACCGCCATTCCCCGTTGTTCGAACGCCGCTTTGCACCAGAGCGCGCTCGACAGCGGGACAGTTGCCGATAGGATGACGCAATGGAACCGACAGCCCCAGAAGACCAGAAGACGCAGCGATCCCACTGCGACCCGCCGAACGTCCCCACCCGCCTGGCATGGGTGGGTCTCGTGCTCGCCATCATCGCATTTGCTGTCGGTGCCGGCTGCATCATTGGCGGACAGTGGCCCCCTGGTCTCATCCTCACGCTCGCTGGTGTGGCTGGAACCATGACCTGGCACCGATCTTCATCGCACGGCAGATGAGCAGACGCATCAAACAGCAGAGTATAGCCCGAAGCGTTGAGTTGAATAAGACACCGCCTAATCCCTATTAAGCCAGGCGATTTCAGCCACAGGACGATTTGAGGGCGGTGCTTTCGTGAGTGCTATGACAACCCGAACCAGGATCTGGGTTTTCGCTGGTCTCTTCGCGGTCGCGGCAGGGGTGGTGCTGGTGCGCAGTTTGTCGGCGAAGCCAGCAGTCGAAGTGAGTTTTGTCCGGTATGCCGACAACGGACCAGCGATTCTGAAAATCACCAACCGAGGAAAACCTCATCTTCTCTGTGATTCCCCCAACGCCTGGCTCTTTTCGGATGCGCCACCACGCGCCCTTCAGTGGAATGTCGTCTTGATGCCGCAGTGCGAAACGCAACTCCTGGTTTCGCCCAAAGCCGCGCAGGCAGAGTCCCTGCACGGATGGATGGTTTCCTTGCGGTGCGTGCCATCATCATCCAAGCTGCGCAAGCGCGTTGAAGTTCTCCTAAGCAAAGTTGGAATCAGCATTGGGAACACCGGCCTCGTTGCGTCTGTGCACCTCCCCGCTAAATGAACGCAGGAGGCGTGGACATCGGTGGATCGTGGGCTCAACCCTCATCAGTGGCTCCAGCTTTCCGACCGTGTCGTGGCGTCTCTAGTGCGCGGAAGCCAATTCGTCGATGGACACGATGTGCAAAGGGCTGATCGTGACCGCGAGTTGGTCTTCCCCGATCACCACGACGACTTTGGGCGAAACGGCGATGAAATCCCGATGCCGAACAGCCAGACGTCGTCCATCCGACAAGCGGAGTGCGAAAGGCGCGAAGCCGTTCTCGAGCCGCTTTTTGATCCGATCACTGGATGTTTGCTCCATACCAACTCGAGTTCTGAATAAACTCCCGAATCCTTTTGTCTGCGTCCACAGCTTTGGGATGCGGACCCCACTGGCGTCAATAGCGTCTTCCGCGGTGTTTTCATCCCGGAGTCAGGTAGTCGCCTAACCGTTTGCTAAATCAAAATCCCTTTCACTACCTCCCCGAACACGTCCGTCAGCCGGTAATCGCGGCCCTGGAATTTGTAGGTGAGTCGCTCGTGGTCGAGGCCGAAGCAGTGAAGAATCGTGGCCTGCAAATCGTGGACGTGAACCTTGTCCTTCGCGACGTGGTAGCCCAGTTCGTCGGTTTCGCCGTAGGTGATGCCCGGTTTGATCCCGCCGCCCGCCATCCAGATGGTGAAGCAATGCGGATGATGGTCGCGCCCCAGGAGCTTTGAGCCGTTGCGTTCCTCGTTCATTGGCGTGCGGCCGAATTCACCGCCCCAGATTACCAGCGTGTCATCGAGCATGCCGCGTTGTTTGAGATCCTTGATGAGCGCGGCCGAGGCGCGGTCGGTTTCCTTGCAGCGCTGGGGCAGGGAAGTGACGATGTCATCGCCCGGACTCGTGCCGTGGCTGTCCCAACCCCAGTGATAGAGCTGCACGAAGCGCGTGCCACGTTCGAGCAGACGACGCGCGAGGAGGCAGTTATTTGCGAAGGAGGCCTTGCCGGGTTCGGTGCCGTACATCTCCTGCACTTCGCGCGGCTCGGAGGCGATGTCCATCAACTCCGGCACGCTGGTCTGCATCTTGTAAGCCAGTTCGTATTGGGCAATGCGCGTGAGCGTTTCTGGATCGCCCACCTGCTTGAGCTGCATCTCGTTCAAGTCCTTCAAGGCATCGAGCGAGCGACGGCGGGTGGCGGCGTCCATGCCGGCGGGATTGGAAACATAGAGCACCGGGTCGCCTTGGGAGCGGCATTGCACTCCCTGGTGGACGGTCGGCAGGAATCCGCTGCCCCAGAGCGATGCGCCGCCATCGGGTGATTTATTCGAAACAAGGACCACAAATCCGGGCAGGTTCTGGCTTTCGCTGCCGAGACCATAAGTGAGCCAGCAGCCCATCCCCGGACGTCCCAGGCGCGACGAGCCGGTGTGCAGGAATAGTTGCGCCGGCGCGTGGTTGAACTGCTCGGTGAACATCGACCTGATGATGCAAATGTCGTCCGCGACAGTGGACAGTTGCGGGAGCAGGTTTGAGAGTTCGGCGCCACCCTGACCGTGCCGGGTGAAGGTGTGCGGTGTGCCGAGCATCTTCGGGACGCCCTTGATGAAGGCGAAGCGTTCCTTTTTGAAAAGCGATTCAGGACACGGCTTGCCGTTCAGTTCATTGAGCCTGGGCTTATAGTCGAACAAATCGAGTTGCGAGGGCGATCCGGCCATGTGGATGTAGATGGCGCGCCGGGCCCGCGGTTCGAAGTGTGGGCCACGTGGCGCGAGCGGATTGTCGGCCACCGCCGGAGTTCGCGCCGCGAACACGCGTTCGTTCAGGAGAGAAGCAAGAGCGATGGAACCGATGCCCGTGGCACAGCGGCCGAAGAAGTGCCGGCGCGTGACGGCCTGGAGTCGCTGTTCGTTGAACTGGTCAAGGAAGGTTTTCATCCGTCATCCCTTCGTTATCGTTTCATCGAGATTGAGAAGAACATTGGCCACGACCGTCCAGGCCGCAAGCTCGGCGCTGTCCGTTTCCGAGGATGACTTTTCCGCGTCGCTGGCAGCCATTTTCCCGGCGGCCTTGCCATCCTGTTTGAAGTGAGCCAGCTCTCGCTCGTAGAGAGCGGCGAGGCGGTTGACCTCCTCCGTTCGGGGAGCGCGGGCCAAAACGGTGCGGAACGCAAATACGGCCTTCTGTCTCACGTCGCTATCGGGCTTCGACGCCACGCGCCGGGCCAGGGCCTGGGCGGCTTCGATAGCGGCTGGATCGTTAAGCGTGGTCAACGCCTGCAATGGCGTATTGCTGCGGTTGCGGCGCAGGATGCAGAACTCGCGGCTGGGCGCGTCGAAACTCACCATGGCCGGATGCGGTGCAGTCCGGCGCCAGAAGGTGTAAAGCCCGCGGCGATACTTGTCCTCGCCCTTGCTCGTTTCCCATTTGTCGCCGCTGTAGACCACCTGCCAGACGCCGTCAGGCTGCGGCGGCATCACGCTCGGCCCGCCGATTTTGTGGCTGAGGAGCCCGCTCACCGCGAGCATCTGGTCGCGCAGCATTTCGGCTTCGAGACGAACGCGCGGGCCACGGGCCAGAAGCCGGTTGTTCGGATCGCGCTGAACCAGGTCGCCTGAAACCCGCGAAGTCTGCCGGTAGGTGGCGGACATCACAATGGTCTTGTGCATCGCCTTCATGTCCCAGCCGGTACGCATGAATTCGGCGGCCAGCCAGTCGAGCAGTTCTGGATGCGACGGCGGTTCGCCCTGTTTGCCAAACTCCTCGACCGTCTCGACGATGCCGCGCCCGAAATACTGTTCCCAAAAGCGGTTCATGATCACGCGAGCGGTGAGCGGATTATTCGTATCCACCAGCCATCGGGCGAAGCCGAGCCGATTGGTCGGGAGATTTTTTGAGAACGCATGGAGCGACGCGGGGGTGCCGGGAAAGACCACTTCCGCCTTGGACAGGTATGCGCCCCGAACGTGCCGGCGTGTCTCGCGAGGCTTATCCAATTCGACCATTACGCTGGAGATCGGAATTTTCGCGTCAAATTCATCTGCTGCCTTTTTCGCGGCAGCAAGCGAATCCCGCAGGGGCTTCAGTGCCGGATCGATGGACCTGTAATGATCGCGCACCGTCGTGCGTTGCTTCAGATCGCGTTTGCCGGGCGCGACAGCAAGGGCGGTACGAACGTCATCCGGAAGTTTTGTCGGCGGACCCACTGTTTCGCCACGCGTGACGTAGAGCCGGAAGCGGCGCAGATTGGCGCCTGGATGTTTGTCGCTGTGACGAAGGGTTAATGTGAGCGTCGCGCTTTCGGCAAGTTCCACCGGTTCGGCGAGTGCGAAATAAGCGGAGCGCCGAACGCGGTTCTTTTCCTCCGACGCTGACACGGCCCAACCATCGCCTTTGCCGTTCAGAAGATTCGTCACATCGAAGTTCTTCTGCGAGAAATCCGCGCTGACATTCTTCCATTGCACGGCCCTGGACGGATCGTTGGTGCCGGGCTTAACGGAGAGTTCGAACTGCCGCAGGACAAAACTACCGTTGTCATGCCTGCCGAGCGCCTTCTCTGGCCCGGTTTCCAGAGCTTCCAGGCGGACGCCCGTCAATCTGCCAGCGCCAGCCGGCGCGGTCACAACGTAAGTGTCGTTGGTGGGATTGATCCCCTCGGCAACAATGGACTTCGTGTTGTTTTTCCGTAAGGTCGCGCCGCCTGCGGACCTGAACTCCGTTGGGTCCAGCGTCTCCCAGGCCGTTTGTTCACTGGCCACTTTGGCCTCCCAGTCGGCTTGTGCTTGCGCGAACTCCAGCGTGGACGTGGCGTCATCCAGTTCCTTGTCCGTTGCTTTCTCCGCGTCCCGCAGTTTTTTGAGTTGTTCCTTCTGACCCGGCTTGAAGATTTTCATCGTGGGGCGTTCGTCGTCGGAATCAGCGTCGGCGGTGTGATTGAGAAACGCCATGATCTCATAATATTCCTTGGTGGTGAACGGATCATACTTGTGATTGTGGCACTGCGCACAATTCAACGTCGAGCCCATCCACACGGCGAACGTGGTGTTAACGCGATCCACCACGGCCTCGTAACGAAATTCCTCATTGTCGGTGCCGCCCTCCGTGTTGGTCATCGTGTTGCGATGGAAACCGGTGGCGACTTTCTGCTCTTGCGTGGCGTCGGGCAGGAGATCGCCCGCGATTTGTTCGACCGTGAACTCGTCAAACCGCATGTTGTCGTTCAGCGCTTTGATGACCCAGTCCCGGTAAGGCCACATCGTCCGCCGATTGTCCTTCTCGTAACCTTGTGTATCGGCATAGCGGGCGAGATCGAGCCACGGGCGCGCCCAGCGTTCGCCGTAGGCGGGTGATGCGAGCAGGCGGTCCACTGCCTTCTCATAGGCGTCAGGACTTTTGTCCGCGACGAACGCATCGACTTCCTCCAGCGAGGACGGCAGACCGATGAGGTCGAGGCTCACCCGGCGAAGCAAGACTGCACGATCGGCTTCCGGCGAAGGCTTGAGCTTTTCCTGCTCGAGACGTGCCAGCACGAACTGGTCGATGGCATTGCGCGCCCGCTTGGCGTTCTTCCCCCTGGGCGGCGTGGGGAAACCCGGATGAACGTACGCCCAATGCTTCTTGTCCTGGGTCGCGTCATCGGGCCAGATGGCGCCGGCGTCGATCCACCTTGTGAGGAGCGCTATCTGCGCACCCGTGAGGCGGTCACCCTTCGGCGGCATCATCTCGTCCGGGTCGGCGCTGGTAATGTGGCGGAGCAGGGGACTGGCGGCGCTCTTGCCAGGAACCACGACCGGCTTGCCGGAGTCGGCTCCGTTCAAGACCGTCGCTCTGCGATCGAAACGGAGGCCGCCCTTGTCCTTCTTCGGACCGTGGCATTCAAAGCACCGGTCCTCGAAGATGGGCTGGATGTCGCGCTTGAAATCGATGGATGAAGCCGGTCGCGCGACTTGTCCTGCGTTGAGCCCAAGCGCAGCGCTCAGAATAAGGTATGGCCGCAAGCGTTTCATGCTGTCGAAATAGCGACGAATATTGGGCCTGTCTGCTTCAAAAGGCCAGCGACGAATTCAATGGCAGTGTCCCTAAATCTTGTAGCATCGAGCCTGCGGCTCGACTCAATCGGCGCACGGCGCCGACACCACATCCAAGTCAATATCCCGCCGCCTGACCGTCCTTGCGTGATTCGCTGGCGCCCCAATACACCTTGTTCGTCGCGTCCCAGAGGATCGCCTGGTAACCACCGAACGTCCCGGCGCTTGACCGGCCGACTTTGTGTCCGAGCTTCAGCAAGCCGCGCTCGGTCTCGGACGGAAATCCAAACTCAACCGACACCTGCCCTCCATCCGTCATCATGCTTCCCGTCACTTCGGACGAGCCGTTGTGCTGTAGACGCGGCGCATCGCCCGCTTCCTGTAAACCCATGCTGAAGTCGATCAGGTTCATTACGATTTGCACGTGGCCTTGCGGCTGCATCTGCCCGCCCATCACACCAAAACTGATCCACGGCTTGCCGTCCTTGGTGATGAACGCCGGGATGATCGTTTGGAACGGACGCTTCGCCGGCGCGTAGGTATTGAACTCGTCTTCCTTCAAATTGAACAACGCCCCGCGATTTTGAAGCGCGAAGCCCAGGCCATCCGGGCAGACGCCCGAGCCGAAGCCCAGATAGACGCTCTGGATCAACGATACCATGTTGCCCTGCGCGTCCGCCGTTGTGAGATAAATCGTGTCGCCGTGATTCAGCATCGGATCGCCGAAGTCATAACTCTTCGCCGCGCGCTTCAGGTCAATCAACTTGCGGCGCTCCGCCGCGTAGCTTTTCGAGATGAGTTCCTTGATCGGGATTTTGCTGAAGGCCGGGTCCGCGTAATACTTTGCGCGATCCTCAAAGGCCAGCTTCTTTGCTTCGATGAAGAGGTGCGCGTGTTCCGCGCTGCCGAAGCCATAATGCTTCAGATCGAATCCTTCAAGGATGTTCAGGATCTGCAATGCCGCGATGCCCTGCGTGTTCGGCGGCAGCTCCCACACGTCGTAGCCGCGGTAATTCGCCGACACCGGCGTCACCCACTCCGATTTGTGCTCTGCCAAATCGCTCGCGGCCAGAAAACCGCCGTGCGCCTTCAGGAACGACTCGATAGCCCGCGCCGTCTCGCCTTTGTAGAACCCGTCGCGACCGTTTGCGATCCGCTCCATCGTCGCGGCCAAACCCGGATTGCGGAATACCTCGCCCTTGATCGGGGCGCGGCCGCCCGGCAAATAAACTGCGCCAAAGCCCGGCTGATTCGTGGCCGGGCTGCCCGCCCAATCGTTGGCGATCACTTCGGACACCGGGAAACCTTCGCGCGCGTAACGAATCGCCGGCGCGAGCACTGCCTTCATCGGCAATTTGCCGAACTTGCCGTGCAACTCGAACCAGCCATCCACGCAGCCCGGCACACTCACGCTCAACGGCCCGCGTTCGGGAATCTTCTCGATGGGTTTGCCTTCGAGGATATTCGTCTTGAGCATGGCCAGCGTGAGCGCGCGGGGCGAACGTCCGCTGCCATTCAACCCGTGCAGCTTGCCCGACGCCGTGTCCCACACGATGGCGAACAAATCTCCGCCGACGCCGCAGCTCATCGGTTCCACCAGGCCAAGCACCGCGTTGGCGGCGATGGCCGCGTCCGCCGCCGAGCCGCCGGCCTTGAGGATGTCCAGCGCCGCCTGGGTAGCGAGCGGTTGGCTTGTGCAAGCCATTCCATGCTGCGCCAGCACTTCCGAGCGAGTTGCGAAGCTGCGCCCGATAGGCCGATTGTCCGCAAACGTGAACCAGGGAATGAGAGCGAGCCAGAGCAGCGCGAACCAAAGGGCTTTCATGGCAGGAGACTACTCACGGTAAAAGACCACTGGCAAGCCAGACACCACGGAGCGAGCCGCATGGATGAACAGATCGAAAAGAACTTCGTGATGTTATGGCCGTGGAGCCGGAGGAAGGAACCCTTGATCCCGCATCCAATGGGCGCAGGAGGCGGTCCAGGTGGAATAAGGTCGGTCGTTGGTGCGCACACCGAAGTCGTGAGTGGTATTCGCGTAAACGTGCAACTCCGCCGAAACGCCCGTCTTTTTCAACGCGAGATACATGAGCACACTGTGCTCCGGCGGGCTGATGATGTCGTCGCTGCCATGCACCAGGAAGACCGGAGGTGTGTTGGTCGGGATACTCAGACCCGGTGCGATTTCGTCCTTGTCCTTCGCCTTGAGGTATCCGGAGTACACGGGGATGGCGAAGTCGGGGCGGCAACTGATCTTGTCGATATCATCGACCGGGGCGTAGGTCCGTTTTTCGAAACTCGTCGCCGCGGCGATCGCCAGATGACCACCCGCGGAGAAGCCCACCATCCCGATGCGTTGTGGATCGATCTCCCATTCGGCGGATTTGCTTCGGATCAGGCTCACGGCCCGTTGCGCGTCCTGAAGTGGGCGCCGAGCCGGCTCGCCCTTCGGTTCGTCGGCGCGCCGCGGCACACGGTATTTCAGGATGACGCCGGTGACGCCAATCGAGTTCAGCCACGCCGCGACCTCCTCGCCTTCCAGTTGCCAATAGAGATCCCAATAGCCGCCGCCGGGACAAATCAGCACCGCGGTCCGGGTATTCTTTTCTTTGTTTGGCCGATGGATTGTGATGGTCGGTCTGCTCACGGCGGTAATCAGCCGCGTGGGTTCGGTGACTTCGACCTGCTTGCGGTCCAGCTTGGGAGACAGGCGGACTCTTTCCTGTCCGATGGCCTCGGTTTCGTCCGGCACCTTGCCCGGCCACACTTCGATCACCTGAGCGTCAGCCGCGGCCAACGGCAGCATCCGAAGAAGCAAGGCCAGCAGGATGACGAGGCGGGGTTTGAGCTTCATAAGCCCCTGAAGCATGTGGCGGGGATCAACCAGCATCAAGCGGGTTTGCGGTCCAGGTCCGCGAGTCATCTGGCAGGCTCGTCACGCGGGCAGCGCGTCACCCGCTGGGCCGGATTTACAACGCTGAAAGAGTGCGCTTGAACCTTGGCGCGTAGTAATGGTTCTTGTCGAACGAGAGGACCACCCGGCTCGTGCGGCCGACGATTCGTTTCCGTTCCACCAGCCCGAAAAACCGCGAATCAAAACTGTTATCCCGCGAGTCTCCCATGACGAAGTATTGTCCCTCTGGCACGGTGACCGGTGAAAAACTGCGCACCGCGGGACGCGAGGGCAATGCCATCACCCAGTGCGCGCGTTCTTCGCCGCGTTCCTGCGCCACCTGGGCCTGGGTGTCTTCGTGTATCTCCGCTGCGAACGGATGCAGGGTGGCAAGCTCGTATTCCATCGGCCGGCCATTGCGGAACAGCATGTTATCCCGCATCTCAATCGTGTCGCCGGGCACCCCGATGACCCGCTTGACCAAACGTGTTTCGTCCTTTGGCGAAAAGAAGACGACGATGTCTTCGTGCTTTGGATTGTCCCACTCTGCCAGGCGCCACAACGTGAACGGAAATTTCAGATCGTAGGCGAGCTTGTTCACGAGAACGAGATCGCCCTCGAGGATGGTTGGCTTCATGGATCCGGTGGGAACCCAATTCCAATCCGCCAGGGCGGACTTGAGGGGCAGCACGATGGCCGCGACCACTGCTGCCGGTCGGATCCATTCGCGCCAGAGATAGAGCGCGGGTTTCTTGAGGCGTTTTGAAATGTTCATCAACACATCAAACACGCGAGTTGGCAGAAAGTTGCCTGAAAGACCAAGGCCAAGGCCAAGAACCTTGCCTTTGAACGAAATCGAATGTCTCGGAAACGCCCAATGGGCGCTTGGATCTAATAGCGATCGCGACGCCCGCCGCCGCCACCGCCACCGCCCCGGTATCCGCCACCACCGCCACCGCCGCCGCCCGATCGTTCTTCGCGCGGACGCGCTTCATTCACGGTGAGCGCGCGCCCCTTCCATTCCTTGCCGTTGAGGGCCTGGATGGCAGCGTCTGCGCTTTCTTTCGTAGCCATGGTCACGAAAGCGAAGCCGCGCGGCTTGCCGGTCATTCTGTCCTGCATCAGGTTGGCCTCGGTCACGGTGCCGTGCGGCGCGAATAGATCGTGCAGATCGTTTTCGGTGGCATCGAAGGAGAGATTCCCAACGTACAATTTCGAGTTCATATGTTTTTCGTTTTAGACCGACCGATCCTTCCCAGACTGTTCCCGACCATCGGGATCAAAATAATCACTGAAGCGCCTTCAATTGACAATTCTTCATGCCTCGAAATCGACAAGTTGTCTAAAACTGAAGGCACGCTACTCCGTGAGGCGGCCAAGGCAATCTTTCTTTTTGAGGAATCGATGGCTGAGTCCGGGCAATGTACCGTGCATTTTGAAATTTGCTCCTTGTGTTCGACCGTAAACAGCCGATGCTCGACAACATGGATCCATTGCCGTGGTATCGCCGTTTGTTTTCTGCCGTGCCGGCGTCCGACTTGAAGACCGCTCGGGCCAAAGCCGACCAGGGAGACGCTGACGCACAGTTCGGGCTTGGCTTGAAATACAGCATGGGAACGGACGACGGCAAGAACTTCGCCCAAGCCGTCGAATGGTACCAGAAGGCAGCCAGTCAAAACCATACCTTGGCCCAGTTTAATTTGAGCATGATGTTCGCCAGCGGCCACGGTGTGCCGCAGAATGATACGACGGCACTGATGTGGACGCGCAAAGCAGCCGAGGGTGGGGATGCCGGCGCCCAATTCAATCTCGGCGCGAGATATCACCGTGCCAGCATGGACCGGTGCCAGATGGACTCGGCGGAATCCCGCATCGAAGCCTACAAGTGGTTTAACCTGGCGTCGGCCCAGGGGTACAAAGGTTCTGATGCTGCCTGTGAACGCGTCGCTCTCGGCATGACGCGGGAAGAAGTGGTCGACGGAAACCAACGTACTGCGGCGTTCGTGATCCGAAAGTCCGTCAAATCGCAGAATGATTCCTCTCGCACCACCACCGAATGAAAAGAGCCACCATCCTGGATCAAGGGCGCGAGCAGTTCGCGTTGGAATACGAAGACACGCTGGGCCGGAAGAACCAGATGCGCCTTGACGCTTTCACCTACGAGAAGGCGATCCGCGAGGCGAGAAATTATCTGGGAATAAACGGAGACAATCTCGACGAGGCCGGCGATCAGTGGACCGTGGAATGAGCGGCGCGGACCACTGACATGGGCGAACCGCCTTACGTCGCCTGCGGTGCCGCCGATGATTGGCCTGGGGGGGTTGCGGGGGGCGGAGGAGGGAGTGGCGCTGCTTTCAACCCGGCCGGGCGCCGGGCCCGTTTGTCCCGAGGCAGCGGACTGATGATCACATTGAGGTCGCGATCCCCCAGCATTTTTGGCGGCGCATCGGCGCGGCCATAGGCGGCGGCCTCCTGAATGAACTTGTTCACGACATCGAACCCAAATTCCTTGTGCGCCCGCTGGCGCCCGCGAAAGCGCAGTTTGACCCGGACTTTCATGTCATCGCACAGGAACGCGATGGCGTGGTTCAACTTCACTCCGAAATCGTGGGGATCGATATTGGCCGTGAGCTGAAGTTCCTTCATTTGGTTTGCGGGCTGACGAGCCTGCGATTCCTTCTTCTTCTTGGATTCCTCGTATTGGAATTTGCCGTACTCCATGATGCGACAGACGGGCGGAGTGGCCGTGGGCGCGATTTCGATCAAGTCCATGCCTCGGCTCATCGCCAGCCGCAGGGCGTCGCCCAATGGCATGACACCGAGTGCCTGTTTGGTCTCGTCGAGAACCCGCACTTCGCGGGCTCGAATCTTGCCATTGCGGCGGTGCAGCGGTTCCCGGGGAGTAAACGAGCGGCCGAAATAAGGGCGACTCATCGGCGGAGTTTTTTCGCCGCCGGGGTGGTTCCGCCGGTCGTTGCTGGAGCGGCGCCCCCGGACCCCGGCCGTTTTCCGTCTGCGGCGGAAGTCAGGCCGGACGACGCCCGAAGCAAAACTGCGCGTTGACTTTGCAGAAACCTCTCCAAGGCGGCTTTGCCCGACAACTGAGTGGGCGGTCGTTTGGCTTTGGCCTTGTAATGTTTGTAGTGCACCAACCGCTTCCCCACCAATCCGATTTCCAGATTCGCATCGTCCATCTGCCAGATCTGGCCGGTCTCGAACGGTGCGATGAGCGTTCTGGTCTTTCGTGTTTTCATTTCAATAGACATAATCAAATTTCCCGGCACAGCGCGAGCAATACCTCGCCAGTCAAACTTGTTTGGAATCGAGCCGAACGAGGAAGGCAGCATTTGGTTGCTCCCCAGAAAGTCTGGTCAAGTTCTGGGCGCAGCTTACCGCCTTCCCCGCCCGTGGAGCAATCTAATTGCAAAAGAAAATGCGGCATCGCCATTCGCAAGGCACGCACGTTCCAGATGTTCAATTGCGTCCGATTTGTTTCAATTCGCTCATGTCTTCTCCGCCCGTTGATGCTGGCCGGACAGGCATGACCGTGATTCTCTGCAAGGTCGGCCGCCAAGAGTGTTGCACCGGCCCGAGTGGAGCTGGCTGGCAATTTCGCAATTCTGCGATAGTTTGGGCACATGTTCCGCGATCCAGACAGCGGGCCGCCGTGGGTCCCTTGTGCCGATGTGTTTCTGAACACAGCCGGAGAGTTCACCATTAAAGTGGAACTGGCCGGTTTGTGCCGTGAGGACATTGAACTCAGCATCGAGGGCCGCGGTGTCAGGATCACCGGGCACCGGCGCGACACCGACCAGGCCGCGGCCCAGAACCGATACGTCGTTCCCGCGATCAGTTGGGGCTGGTTTGATCTGGTGGTGGATGTGCCCGCGGACTATGACCTGAATCGGGCGACGGCGAAATACCAGAACGGCTTGCTTCGAGTGCTGGTTCCGCCGAGTGAGAACCGTTTCAAAAAGTAGCCTGGTTGCACTGCGCTGATGCAGTGCACGGCACGCGGTGGTGCGAATGCTTGAGGAACAACCGCTGAAGCAGGAGACGCGAACCGGAGGAAGCGGACTTGCAGGGTCAGTACGGAAGCGCTGGAGCGGCAATGGGAGGGCCGTTGGTCTTCAGGTAGTCGATCCACGCCTGCACCAGCTCCTTGTGCGGCGATACCTCTTTCAGGAGCAGGTAGTGTTCGATGGCACGGGGGTAATTCTGCTGCTCGCGCTCCAGCAAGGCGAGTTGGTTTAGAATCTGAACGCCGAGAAAGAGGTTGGGTTCTGGTTTGGCGCCTTCCCTTTCCCGCCAGTTCTTGAGCGCCAGTTCAAGAATATTGCGGGCGCGTGAGATGTCCTTACGATGCTCGTAAAAGATGCGGCCCAGCTCGAAGAGCAGTTCGTAATCGCCAGGATTGGCCCGCAGGCCCTCGCGCAGGAATGTCTCCGCTTCGTCCACCTGCTTTAGCTTGGTGCGCAGCCAGTACGAGGCGATGACATAGGTTTCAATCCGTTGCGGATCGAGTTCCGCCGAGAGCCGGAACCATGGCAGAACCTCGCGCTCCAGGCCCGACGGGCCGGATGCCTCCGCGGCGTGGTCGTGCCCCTCTTTGTGATCCTTGTGGTCGCAGTTTTCGTCGTGACCCTTGTGCTCCCTGGCGCGCTGGCAGCAACTGTGGCCGCACCCGGAATCGCCAAGGTGCGTGTGCCGCGCTGGATAGAAGTTGCGTCCGAAGCGGTCGATCCAATCCTTGGGCTTGCCCAGAAAATCCTCCACGGCCTCCTCTTCCCCACCGTGGCCGTGCACGGCTTCGCCGACGTGTGCCTTGTCGAAGCCCGCTCGGCTATCGTAGATGGTCGGGTAATAGCCATTATGGAAATAAACATCCGCCTTGGTGAAGAAATGTCGCGCGAATAGCCGCCGGCTGTCACCCAGCGCGACTTGCAAAAGGTTATCCGACTTCGTCCGGCTGCCGGCCCAGTTTTGAAACCACGGTTCCAACGTCGTGCTCAGGCTCACGGCAACGACGGCGAGCAAGGCGAGAGAAAGAGGATACGCGCGCATCGGCTTAGTTAACAGCCTTCCGGCGGAACAACAGACATGCCGCCGCGAGGAAGATGGCGGAATAGACCGCTCCGTAACCGAGCGCGCCGGCCCAGACTTCCCAGGGAATGAGGTCCCAATTGTGAACGATCAGGTCGCGCACATCGAATAATTCCAAGTGCGGAATCGCGAAATAGACCGCGTAAAGCAGAGTCTGCCCCGGTTCCGACAGGCGCAGCGCGACTTTGTTGAGGTGCCGGCCCACCAGCAGGATGCCGACCGACACAATCAGCGTGATGGTCGTGGTGGAGGACGGCGCTGCGAAAACAATGGACCCAAGCACCGTCAGGGCGCAGACGATGCCAAGCAAAAACCAGTGCAGCGTCATCGCCTGAAAATAGTTCAGCACGGGCCATTCGTGTTCCTTCGCGCCGGCCACGACTCCGAAGAAAATGTAGAACAGGGCCAGCGACAGCCCGGAGGCAAACCAGCAGCCGAAGAACTTGCCGATGACAAACTGATCCCGGGTGACCGGCTTGGCCAGCAGCGGGAAGAGCGTCCGCTGTTCGCGCTCGGCGGGAATTTGCCGGGCGGCGGTGGTGATGGCGATGACCACAGAGGCGCCCCAGATCAGGAACAAACAAATCTCCTTCAGGTAGCGGACGATATTGCCCTGGTTGAAGAACGTCACCGAGCCCATGATCAGCGTGATCAGCGCGGTGAGCACGAAGAGGACGTAAAAATCCTTCCGGCGGTACATCTCCTTGATGACCACCCCGGCAATGGCGAGGACGTTGGTGACCGCGCCGGTGGATTGTTCGGGACGCGCGGCTTCAGGCAGCGCGGCGGATTCGATCGGCGTCGTGGTGGGATTCATGGTAGCCAATAATTTTGAGGAAGACCTGTTCGAGATTCCGCTGCTGATAAAGCTCAACGAGTTCGCTCACCTTGCCTTCCACCTTGAGCTCGCCCTGCGTGAGGATGGCCACGCGGTCGCAGATGGTTTCGACCTCACCCAACTCGTGCGATGAGAAAAAGACCGTCTTGCCCTCCTTCTTCAGCCGCAAAATAATTTCACGCACCTTCATGCGCCCGACGGGATCCAGGCCGCTGGTTGGCTCATCGAGGATGAGCAAGTCGGGATTGTTGATGAGCGCCTGAGCCAGCCCGACCCGCTGCTGCATTCCCTTCGAGTAGGTTTTGATCTGGCGTTTGCGGGCGTGGTCCAAATCAACCAGCTTCAGCACTCCGTCGATGCGCTGGTCGATTTCGCTTTTTGGAACACGGAAGATTTTCGCATAGAAGCGAAGCAGCTCTTCGGCGGTAAGAAATCTGTAGTAGTAAGTCTGCTCGGGCAGGTAGCCGATGCGCTGGCGGGCGACCGGCTCGCGGACGTTCACCCCGAACAACCAGGCGTCGCCGGCAGTCGCGTTCACGAAACCGAGCAGGACGTTCATGGTCGTCGTTTTGCCCGCACCATTGGGGCCGAGGAAACCGAACACCTCGCCGGGCCGCACCGCGAGGTTCAATCCTTTCAGGGCCTTTTTCACTTCCTGCCCGACTTCCCGAGTCTTGTATTCGACCCGCAGGTTTTCCGTCTTCAAAATAGCGTCGCTCATAAGCAGACTTCTGGCGGTCATGGTTAAGCCAAATCTGTACCAATGAAGTTATCTCCCAGAGTTGCCCTCACAAATCGGCCCATTCGCGCCGCCACGAGCGGCATCCGCGCTCCAACCTGCAATTCTTACCCGGCAAACTCTGTGGCGACCGGCCTCCAGTCCGAACGGGCGACGGAAAGCAGCCAGGCCCCGGTTGACCCTCGTAATTCTCCGCGCTGGCTGACAGACTAACGGAAAAACGAAATCAACATCCCTCGATGAAGCCTGCGCGCCCCATCAAATGCCCGACGTGCAAAAAGGAGGGCCACTGGTTCGATGGCAAGCATGGCCCTTTCTGCTCCCACCGCTGTCGGCTCGTGGATTTGGGAAAGTGGTTCAGCGGGGAGCACTGCATCTCGGAGCCGTTGCCTCCGCACCCCCATGATTCCCCGGCCGACCTGCCGCCCGGCCGAGACCCCGCCCAGGATGAAGAGTAGTGTGAGGCCGCGACCAGGTGCGTCGGAGGCAGTAATTACGCTCCTCGGTCCAGCCAGCGTCGAAGCGATTCCAGAAACGGGACGAGTACGGAATCCAGCCTCGCCGCCGCCTCTACGGCCTGGTCCACGTCACCCGTTCGCGCCGGTCGTTCCAATTCGGCCGCGGGCCGGCGCAATTCGGGATCATCGAAGAGCGTTAATGAACCTTTGAGCGTGTGCGCTTCGCGGTGCAGGGCGGCGGCGTCACGTGTTTGCGCCGCGCGGCGGATGTTCTCAAGGATCGGTGGAGTGCTTTCGACGAAAAGGGTCACCAACCGCCGCAGGGCCCTCTTGTCACCGCCGAACGATTTGAGCAACCTATCCGGATCGAAGGTTGGGCCAGGTTTCTCCGCAGCGGGCGGGGTCTCCGGCGTTTTCCGCGCCGCGGCGCCGCGCGGCGGCGAGTCGGCGGCCAGCTTTTCGATGGCGCGGGCCAAATCTTCGAGTTGGAGCGGTTTGGTCAAATACTCGTCCATGCCGGAAGACAGGCCCAGTTCCCGATCCCCTTTCATCGCATGGGCAGTCAGGCCAATGATTGGAATATGCCGGCAGGTACCTTCCTCCTGTTGCCGAATCCGGGCGGTGGTTTCGAGACCGTCCAGAATTGGCATCTGCACGTCCATCAGGATTAAATCGAAATCGCCATGGCTCCAGGAATTCAACGCTTCCTGGCCGTTCCACACCGCCCGGACGGTGTGTCCCAGTTTTTCGAGGACGGTGGTGGCCAGCTCGCGGTTCACGGAGTTATCCTCGGCCAGGAGAACGCGCAGCGCCACGGCTGCAGGCCGCAAAACCGTCGTCAGGCCTCCGACGGCGATCTGGCCTGAACCTCCGGTAGGTTGCTGTCCCGCTGCTTCTGTCCGCCGCAACAGCACGTCTAACAATTCCGACTGGCCCACAGGTTTGATCAAATAGTTTTCCACGCCGGCGGCGTGGCACCGGCTGATCTCCTCCGACCGGTTTGTTGAGGACAGCATCATGATGATCTTCGGGGCCGTTTCGGGGTGGCGATTGATCTCCCGTGCCAGGCTGAAGCTGTCCGATTCCGGCATTGACGCATCAAGCAGCAGGCAACGAAACGGCGCCTTACCCTCCGTTGATGAAGCGTGCAAGACGGCCAGGGCCTCGTCCGCGCTGGCGGCGGCTTGGGGCACCATCCGCCAATTAGCCAGCATCTCGCAAAGAATCCGACGATTCGTTGCGTTGTCATCCACGACCAGCACCCGTTCTCCGTCGAGTGCCTCCACGAAGACAGAAGCGGCCGGGGCTGGTTCGGCCGGACAGCTGAAGGCCGCAGTGAAGTGGAAGGTGCTGCCCTGCCCGCGCTCGCTCTCGACCCATATTTCGCCACCCATCAGCCGGCACAGCCGCGCAGCAATCGCCAGGCCCAGACCCGTGCCGCCGTACCGTCGCGTGACCGACGCATCCGCCTGGGTAAAGGCCTCGAAGATCGCCTTCTGTTTGTCGAGAGCCACGCCGATGCCTGTGTCGCGAACACGGAAGTGCAGCGTGCAATGTCCATCCACAGTAGTGACGGTGGGCATTAGAGCGGGCGTGGCCTTTGCTGCGCCGCTGCTTCGAAGGATGGGCGCCAGTGGCAGAGGGGCAGCCCCTGCGGTCTTGATCAGGTGGGCCGTTTTTGTGCCTGCGAGCGTCACGTCCACTTCCACTTCACCTTTTTCCGTGAACTTGAGCGCGTTGCTCACCAGATTGTTGAGAACCTGGCGCAGTCGGGGTGCGTCGCCTTCGAGGGCGTCCGGCACATCCGGTTGGACACGCAGGCTCAGTTCGAGGCCTTTCTCGGCCGCGCGCAGGCTGAAGGTCTTCAAGCCCAGTCCCAGCGCGTCGCGCAATTGAAACGGCTCGGGATGCAGTTCCAGTTTTCCGGCTTCAATCTTCGAAAAGTCCAGCACGTCGTTGATGATCGTGAGCAAATCGATCGCAGAATTCCTGGCTGCTGTCAGGTAGCCGCGCTGCTCGCGGGTCAATTCGGTAGCCAGTCCCAGTTCGATCATGCCCATGACCGCGTTCATGGGAGTGCGGATTTCGTGACTCATATTCGCGAGGAACTCGCCCTTCGTCCGGCTGGCCGCCTCAGCGGCATGTCTGGCCTGCGTCAATTGGCTCTCCGCGCGTTTGCGCTCGGTAATGTCGCTGGCGATACCCATGAAACCCAGAATGATGCCCCGTTCGTCGCGCACAGGCGTGACCGACAGGAGCACGGGCAGTCGCGTGCCGTGCTTCGTTACGTAAGTCCACTCGTGTTCGTCCGCCCGGCCCAGGCGTGCCTTGGCGACGAAGACTTCAAAGTCGGGACTCACTGGTCGGCCCAGTTCTGCGGACAATTCCTTTGCCCGCCGCTCCACTTCGGTCCAATCATGAATGAGGATGGAGGTGGGACGACCGATGACTTCTGCTGCCTTGTAGCCGGTCATTCGTTCGGCGGCGGCGTTGAAAATGCGGATGAGGCCCTCCGCTGAGGTGGAGATGACGGCATAGCCGGCGCTGTCCAGAATGGCACGCTGCAAGGCACTGGTCGCGCGCAGGATTTCGTCGGCGCGTTTGCGTTCGGTGATGTCTTCGGTGATTCCGACGAAATGATTGACGATGCCGTGTTCATCGCGCACAGGCGAGACGCTCAGTTCGTTCCAGAACAGCGAACCATTCTTGCGGTAGCTGCGCAGGACCACCTGGCACTCTTCGCCGGCGGCCAACGCCTGTTCCAATTTAAGCAGGTCGGGCTGATTGAAATCGTCGCGCATCAGAAACCGCGGATCCCGGCCGATCAACTCGTCCGCGTCATAGCCCGTGATTCGTTCGAGGGCGGGGTTGGCGTAGATAATAGGATTGTGGGGCGTCGAGGAGTCGGTGATAAAGATGCCGTTATTGGAGGAGATGACAGCGCGTTCCTGGATGTGGAACTTCTCGGTCATCTCGTGCGCCAGCACCAGCGCCCGTTGCCGCGTCGAGGCCAGGGAGCGGGTGATCCCAAACAACAAAAAGCTGATACAGATGCCGCCGAAGGTCAGCAGGTAGGGTTCGGTGTAGTCGGTGGCCGCATCGAACGCCGGGCGCGTCCTGAAATGCAGTGACCAGGTCCGCTGCCCCATCGGCAGCGGGATGAGGGACTTCGTCCAAAGACTGCCGGTTTCGGCTTCCAGCGACTGAAGGACGTCATCGGCGTCATAAAGGAGGCTGGGTGCGTTGCGACGCATGCCGTCGAAGATCTCGAATTCGGTCTGCGGATTTCGGTCGTCTAACGCGTCCATGAAATCCTTCAACACAATGGCGGCAAAGGCCCATCCATCGATGCTGGCGCGTCGCGCGCTTACGGTGTCAGGCGTTCCTTTGCGGTAAACCGGCGTTAAGAGCAGGACGGTAGGGGGCTTTTCGTTCGCAGGCCTCTCGCCGTCGATGTCCCATTTGATGCGCGGGGTGAGCGCCGATTCACCGGTGTCCCGGGCCAGTTCCGCAGGTTCACGCATGCGAACGTCCGAGGCGACGTTCAGGCCCAGCGACGGCGGATTGGCCAGCCGCGATGCCACCCGCTGGACTACAAAGAGAGATCCATCCGCGGCGCGCGCATTGGTGGCGTAGACGGTAAAGTCGAGATGGTTGCTGGCGATAAAAGACGACAACTCATTGGAGGAAACGTGGGCAATGAATCCCACCGTAGTCATGCCTGGATACCGTTTTGGCAATTCAAGGCTTTCGGCGAATCGCTGCCATTCGGATCTGGTGACAAACTCACTGGCGGCAAAAAGCCCGGCTACCCCCTTGAGCACCTGCTCGCAGCCTTGCATGCGGCTCAGAATGGCATTGGTAACCTGCTGGATATGGAGTTCGAAACGCTCGCGGCCGCGCTGATTAACTTGCTCCAGCGCGACCTGCCGCGCGAACAAGGTGACCAGAAGGCACAGAGCCAGGACGACCCAGGCCACACCCGGGCGCGCGAGAACACGCAAGGAACTGGCCGTCCCCAACCCTGCGTATTCCGGCGGAGTTTTTTGAGAGCTTCCGTTCATCCATCGCGCTGGTTTGAATTCAAACCCGGCCCGCGATCATCGTTCAGCAAAACACTGCCTCCTTTGGCGACGCTTTTACAAATGAAATTGTCGCGCCATCGAAGGAAAGGAGGAGTCGGAGAATTCGAAACGGGAACCGCCTTGCGCGGGAATCATCGCGCGGGTTGCAGGGATGGGGTTTTTGAAAAGCGCGCTGCTCTCAGTTAAGCCGCCTTCCATGGCCGCCAATACGCACCCGCAATCCGCGCTGACGTCAAAGCACCGGCTCAGATAACGGCGGACTTACGTAACGATGCCCGGCGAGTACCGCCCGGACCGCCGGGACCAGATGCCGCCCGCACGCCGTCTTGAGGACAAAAGCATTCGCGCCACACCGGAAGGCCCCGGCCACGTAGGGTTCGTCGGCATTGACCGACACCACCACGATGCGCGTGGCGGGGAAGCTCAACCGGACGCGGCGCGCCACTTCCAGGCCGTTGAGGCCTGGCATCATCAAATCCGTTACCAGCAGGTCCGGCTGCAACTGTTTGACGAGACCGAGAGTTTCCAAGCCGTTGTCTGTCTCGCCCACCAGGTGAAAGTCCGCCTGCTGGTTCAAAATCCTCTTCAAGCTCTGCCTCACCACCGGGTGATCGTCTGCCAGCACGATACGGTGCATGGCCAGGGATTCGCGCCGAAGCAGTTCCACCGCCCTTTCGGCATCGATTTCGACCCCATCGACCGCATCGTGGGATACCAACGCAGTCCCGCTTTCAGCCGGCGGCATCGTGGCACATTCCACGACGCCGCCAGCTGTGGCGCGGCCAGGCTGGAACGCGGAAACCTTCATCGGTTCGGAGTAGGTTGGAAGCAAGGCGTTCACCGCAGGGCTTGGGTTGGCATCACGGACAGGAACTCACTTGTTCCGTCACTTGAAATTCAATTCTGAATCGGGCCGGATCGTCCGCTGCGCCGATGGCTTCAATTTCATCCCAGTCTGGCCCTATCCTGGATGGCACGGCCGCTCCGGCCTCGTGGATCGTCAACGCAAAACTTTCCTCCTCCCACGCGCTGACCGGCAGGCGGGTCGCCAGCGTTTGTTCGTTTTGAACTTTACCGGCAGTTGAAGGAGTGGCCTTCATGTTGGCAAGGTATGGCCGGACGAATTCCTTCGCCATGCGTACCCGATGGTATTCCGCCCGGCCAAAATTGGTATTCGTCCACCCTTTCTTGTGCGGGCGCAACCGTCCTTCGGATGAAGCGTCCAGGAACAAGGCAACGGGAAAGCGAAAAAATCCAACGGCGAAACGTTTGGAAACGACCACGCTTGGCGTCACGCCGAGATAATCTTGCGACGGATGGCGAAGCGCACCAGATCGGTCTGCGAACGCAGGCCGAGTTTGCGCATCAGATTCGCCCGGTGCGTTTCCGCGGTGCGCGGACTGATGAAGAGGGCGGCGGCGATCTCTGCGCTGGTCTTGCCTTCCGCGGCCTGTTGCAGCACGAGCCGTTCGCGGTTCGTCAGCGTTTCATAAACATCCAGTTCAGACTCGCCCGGGTGTTCGACATAACCGGTCAAGGCTCGTTCGGCCAGCACCGGGCTAAGGTAGCGCCGTCCGGCCGCCGCGGTGCGAACCGCCTGCACCAGGTCCGCAGCCGTGCAATCCTTGAGCACATAGCCGGAGGCGCCGTTGCGCAGCGCCTCCATGACGTATGGTTCGTCTGCGTGCATCGAGAGGATGATGACGCGGGTGTCTGGCTGTTCCTTGCGTACACGGCGGGTCACTTCCAGGCCATGCAGGCGAGGGATCATCAAGTCAAGCAGGAGAACATTCGGTTTCTTTTCCTCGACCAGTTTCATCGCCTCCAATCCGTCGGCGGCCTCGCCGACCAGTTTGAAGTCCTGCTCGGCGGACAGCACGAGCTTGAAGCCCTGTCTCACGACATTGTGATCTTCCGCCAGCGCAATGGTGATCATATTCCGGCTCCTGCATTCACGGACTGCGGCAATGGCAATTCCACGGTCAGGCAGGTGCCTTCGCCCGGCGCGGATTCGAGTATAAACTCACCCCCCAATAATTCGGCGCGCTCCCTCATGCCGGACAAGCCGGAGGACGTCCCCCGTTTCAGAGCGGCGGCGCCGTCGAATCCAGCGCCAGCATCGCGAACCTGCAGTCCGGCCTGTTCCGCATTCGTCCAGAGCCGGACGGATAGTTCTTTGACGCGGGCATGACGGGCCGCGTTGGTCAGCGCTTCTTGCACGATGCGGAAGATGGCGGTCTCCAGCCGCGCCGGCAAGCGTTCAGGCAGGGGGGTATGTTTGAACTGCACGTGAATGCCCGTTTGTTTGGAATACCGTTTGAAAAGCCAGTCCAGCGCGGTGAGCAAACCAAGATCGTCGAGCATCTGCGGTCGGAGGTTGATGGACAGCTGGCGAACGCGTTCCATGAGGTCGTTGATCAGAGACAGCGCTTCGTCGAGCGCCGCCTGCCCGGCTCCATCCGGCGGATGCAGCGACGTTTCCAGCACCAGCTTTAAGCCAGTGACCATCTGCCCGATCTCGTCGTGCAGCTCGCGTGCGACATAGCGTCGCTCAGCTTCCTGCACGTCGACCAGCCGCTGGGATAGGGCCTTCAGCGCGGCGTTGGCGTGCGACAATTCCTCCGTCCGCTCGGCGACGCGCTTCTCCAGTTCGTCATGCGCTTTGCGCAGCTTTCCAGCACAGTGGGATCCGAAGCTTGGAATTCACGTGACTTGAAGTCGCGGCC
>JADMIO011485822.1_pt1 | contig 72214 bp, 85 predicted proteins | sample 8958161 | NCBI WGS metagenome assembly JADMIO01 (sample SAMN16585339, study PRJNA669376) | soil metagenome | isolation source: Crop rotation soil | place: USA: Cullars Rotation, Alabama | collected 2011 | reverse complement strand
GCCGCGACTTCAAGTCACGTGAATTCCAAGCTTCGGATCCCACTGTGCTGGAAAGCCTTGGAAACGAGCCCGGTGAAGCGGCTCGGGGGCACGGCGACGCTCATGCATCCTCCTTCGTATCGACGTACAGCACCGACCCGACGGGCTGGCGGGTGCGGTAGACCGCCTCGAACCGCCCGAGGTGCGCGCAGTCGGCGTGGCTCAGGCCTTCGTCAAGCGCATCGAACACCATCAGCTCCGGCGGGCGCACCAGCAGGCGCGTGAAGGCGGTGATCTTGCGCTGCAGGGTGCCGAGCTCCTCGGGCAGGCGCGTAAAAAATCCCTCCGCCTCGACGCCGAAGCTCGCCAGTACCTCGTGCGCGAGTTGCGCCACGTCCTCGAGCGGCGGGGCGCCATGGTAGGCCGCGGGCAGCGAGATGTTTTCCCAGGCGTTCAGGCTGGTGATCAGGCCCACCACCGGCGACACGGCGCCGACGCGTGCGCGTAGCTTCTCGCGGCCCCGTGCGCGCAGGCTGGCGGCTTGTTCGCCGAAGAGCTCCAGCTCCTCGCCCGGCTCGCAGCGCACCTTCATGATGGCCGTGACGAGGTGTGCCTTCGCGTTCTCGTCGGGCATGTGCACGCGCGCCACCGCGCCCGCCGGCAGGCTTACCCGCACGTCGTGCTGCTTCGTCTTGCGCGCGTAACGCAGGGCGAGCCCGCTCACACGTTCGCCTTCACCAGGCCGAAGAACATGATGCCGAACACCAGGTAGGCGAAAACTGCGTTGATCGTAAGTACCAGCATGGCGCTCTGGGTCATGGCGCGTGTGACCGCCTTGGGCACGGAGTTCTGCGTCAGCTCGGTCAGATTTAGTCCCTGCCAGCAGCAGGCGACGGCGATCGCGAAGCCGAAAAAGAGGCTCTTGATGATGGAGTACATGAAGTCGACGGGCGTGAACAGCTCGAACAGGCGGCTGGTAAGCTCGGTGAACGACGCTTCGATGATGAACGGGCTGAGCGCCAGGCCGCCCGCCACCGCGAGGAACTGCACGTACAGAGTGAGGGCCGCCGTGGCCACCATGACGCCGATCACCCTGGGCAGCACGAGATATTCATACAGGTCGATGCCGAGGTAGCGCAGCGCCCGCGTCTGTCCCGAGACCCGCATCATGGCGAGCTCTGCGGAAATCGCAGTACCGGTGCGCATGATGATCACGAGCGCCGCAGCGAGGGGACCCACCTCGCGAAACACGAGTAGCAGCAGGATTTTCACCGCCAGGTCGACGTCGGCCTGGAGCATGTCCATCATCACCGCAATGATGATCACGCCGACAGCGGTCGCGCGCAGGATGACGCCGGTAGCGGCAGTCACGCCGCTGAAGTACACCTGCCTCAAAAAGACCTCGAGGATCGGTGGCTTGCGCAGCAGCGGAAGGCGCGCCGCCACGTTCAGCGACAGCCGGATCCCTCCCTCGATCTCCCGCAACGCCTGGATCACGCCTTCCTCCCGGGGCTATTTTGCACCTAGGCCGGCTTGGATTTCGGGAGTGTCAGCGCTCTTGCCGCGGCGCGTCCTTCAGCCGTCAACTCCCAGATGCCGCGGCCGGATGTCTTGCTGAGGTAACCGCGGTCCTTCAGCGCGTTGCGTCCCCAAGTGAGGGTGTTCTCCGCGCGCGTCTCCCCGGTGGCGACCATTTCCTGCTCTGCCGCGCCGATGAAGCCGTCGGCGAGCATTCGCTTCACCACGGCGGCGGTCGCTGCCCGCTTGTGGGCGCTGCCTTTGAATTCTCTGTCCAGCACGTGCAGGAGGTATTGCTCGTAGATGGCCTGGCTGGTAAGCGCCGTGCCCGATCGATTCGGCGCGGCTCGCTTCCTCGGCTGCCCCGGCGCGAGCACCCCCTTCTCCTCGAGCAGCCTGCGGATAACGGCGCTGGGCGAGTCGACGAACGGCTCAGCCAGCCTTTGCAGCCCTTGGAATACGTCATCCTCGATGCGGATAGTGGGCATATGTGACCTTGTTAGAAGTTAGCAAGTATAAAGGCTTTACTTTTAAACACGGAAACGCTGGCAAACGGCTGAATGCTCACGTAGAATCCGCGCCTTCTCGAATTTGGAGTTCCCATGGTTGTGATTCGATTGCAGCGTGGCGGCGCCAACAAGCGCCCGTTCTTCCACCTCGTGGTGGCGGACTCGCGCCGCGCGGCGTCCGGCAAGTTTCTCGAGCGCCTCGGCTTCTACGACCCGAAGGCGCCCAAGGGCCGCGAGGCCCTGCGCGTCAACATGGAGCGCGTGAAGCACTGGCAGGGCCTCGGCGCGCAGCTTTCGTCGACCGCGGGCCGTCTGGTGAAGCAGTTCGCGAAGAAGGCCGCTGCGTAGCCTGATCACCATGGGCCGCGTCGCCGGGTCATATGGCGTGCGCGGCTGGATAAAGGTGGCTCCCGGCGGCGGCGTCCTCCAGACGCTGCCGGTGATCAAGGAATGGTGGATCGGCGATGCGGTGTACGCGGTCGCCGAGGCAAAGGTCCACGGCGCGACGGTAGTGGCCAGGCTGGAAGGCATATCGAGCCGCGAGCAGGCGCTGAAGTTGAAGGGCGCCGAGGTGCAGGTCGAGCGTTCGGCATTGCCCGACGCGGGCGCCGGGCATTACTACCTCGCGGATCTGGTAGGCCTCGAAGTGGTGAACGAGCAAGGGCAGGCGCTCGGCAGCGTTGAAGGCTGGATCACGAACGGCGCGCAGGACGTGATGCAGGTGAAGGGTCGCCTGATTCCGTGGGTGGCGGCGATCGTGAAGGAGGTGGACCTGGAAGCGAAGCGGATCCGGGTCGACTGGCAGGCAGATTGGTGATGCGGGATCGGCGATGCGCTTCGATGTAGTGACGCTCTTTCCGCAGATGTTCGCGGCGGTGGCGGAAAGCGGCATCACGGCGCGAGCGCTGCAGTCGGGCCTGTGGCAGCTGCGGACGTGGAATCCCCGGGATTTCACGACCGACAACTACCGCACGGTCGACGACAGGCCGTACGGCGGCGGACCGGGCATGGTGATGCTGGCCGAGCCGCTGGAGAAGGCGCTGGACGCGGCGCGAGCCGCGGGGGCGGGCAGGGTGGTCTACCTCTCGCCGCAGGGAAGAAAGCTGGACCATGGCAAGGTCATGGCGTTGTCGAAGGAAAACGCCATGACCTTGCTGTGCGGCCGGTACGAGGGCGTGGACGAGCGGTTGCTCGCGCGCCGGGTCGACGAGGAGCTGTCTCTCGGAGACTTCGTGCTCTCGGGCGGCGAGCTCGCGGCGATGGCGTTGATCGACGCCTGCGTGCGGCAGTTGCCCGGAGCGGTGGGCGACGAGGCGTCGGTGCAGGAAGAGTCGTTCGTACGCGGGCTGCTGGATTGCCCGCAGTACACGCGGCCGGAGGTGCAGGGCGGCGAGAAGGTGCCGGAGGTGCTGCTCTCGGGGCACCACGAGCAGATCCGCCGCTGGCGGCTGAAGCAGTCGCTGGGGCGAACATGGCTCAGGCGGCCGGAGTTGTTGCAGGCGCGGGGCATGAGTAGGGAAGAACAGGCGCTGCTGGCGGAATTCCAGCAGGAACATAGGAAGGAGTGACGCAACATGGACCTCATCAGAACGATCGAGCAGGAAGAGATCAAGCGGCTGGCCCGCCAGATTCCGGACTTCGAGCCCGGCGACACCGTGCTCGTCAACGTGAACGTGGTGGAAGGCGAGAGAAAGCGCGTGCAGGCCTTCGAAGGCATGGTCATCGCCAAGAGGAACAAGGGGCTCAACTCCTCGTTCATCGTGCGCAAGATCTCCTCCGGCGAGGGCGTCGAGCGCACGTTCCAGACCTACTCGCCGCTCATCGCTTCGATCGAGGTGAAGAGAAAGGGCGACGTGCGCCGCGCCAAGCTCTACTACCTGCGCGAGCGCTCCGGCAAGTCGGCGCGCATCCGTGAGAAGACCGGCGAGAGCGGCGAGAAGTCGGGCGGCGCCGAGGCGGGCGCCGGCGCCGAAGAGTAAGCAGTAACCGCAGGCCGGCGGCGTAAAATCACCGCCATGCGCAGAGATGCCGCGGCCATCAGCCCGATCTCGGAAATCCTGTCGGAGTTCCGCGCCGGGCGCATCGTCATACTGGTCGACGACGAGGATCGCGAGAACGAAGGCGACCTCGTCTTCGCCGCCGATTTCGTCACGCCCGAGAAGGTCAACTTCCTCGCCACGCACGGCCGCGGGCTGATCTGCATGCCGATCACCGAGGACCACGCCAGCCGGCTCGGCCTGCGTCCCATGGTGGCGCAGAACCGCTCGCGCCATGGCACGAATTTCACCGTGTCCATCGAGGCTGCCGAGGGCATCTCCACGGGCATCTCGGCCCACGACCGCGCGCTGACCATCAAGATCGCCGCTTCCGAGAAGGCGAGCGCGCAGGACATCGTGCAGCCGGGACACGTGTTCCCTCTCGTCGCGCAGCGCGGCGGCGTGCTGGTGCGCGCCGGACATACCGAGGCGTGCTGCGACCTCGCGCGGCTCGCCGGGCTGACTCCCGCCGCGGTGCTGTGCGAGATCATGCGCGCCGACGGCACCATGGCGCGCCTGCCCGACCTGATGCAGGTCGCCGCCGAGCACCAGCTCAAGGTCGGCACCATCGCCGACCTGATCGAATATCGCAGCCGCAACGAGTCCCTGGTAAAGCGAGGCGAGGAGCGCGAGCTGCAGACGCCGTGGGGCAGCTTCCGCCTCGTGGCCTACCGCGACCTCGCCGTGGATGCACTGCACCTCGCGCTCGTGCTCGGCAGGATCGATGCGTCGGCCGAGACGCTGGTGCGCGTGCACGAGCCGCTCTCGATCATCGATCTCCTCGACGCCGGCCAGGGCACGCACTCGTGGGGCGTCGGCCAGGCCCTCACCAGGATTCGCGAGGCGGGCTCCGGCGTCGTCGTGCTGATGAACTGCAACCAGGGCGACATGAATGCGCCCAAGGCCGGACGCAGCCTCGACCTGCGCCTGTACGGCATCGGCGCGCAGATCTTGCGCGACCTCGGAGTCGGCCGCATGCGCCTGATGGCCGCGCCGCGCAAGATGCCGAGCATGGCGGGCTTTGGCCTGGAAGTGGTCGGCTACGAGCCGGGCTACGCCGCACGCGGCTGATCATGCGCCTCGGCATCGTCGCTAGCCGGTTTAACGAGCCGTTGTCCAAACAGCTGCTCGGCCGCGCGCGCAAGGAGGCACGACGGCTCCGCGCGAGGGCTACCGTTGTATCGGTGCCCGGTGCGCTCGAGATTCCCATAGCCCTGCAATGGATGGCGCAGAGCGGTGCCTTCGACGCGCTGGTGGCGATAGGCCTCGTGGTCCGAGGTGAGACTTATCACTTTGAAATCGTCGCCAACGAGTCCGCACGCGGCGTCATGCAAGTGGCGCTCGACTCCGGCCTGCCCGTGGCGAACGGCATCCTGACCACCGAGGACGAGTCGCAGGCGCGGGCGCGCATGGACAAGGGCGCCGAGGCAGTGCGTGTGGCTGTCGAGATGGCGGGCCTCAGGAAGAGGCTGGATGAAAAACGCTAAGACCGCTCGCCGGCAGGCGCGCGAGATCGCGCTGCAGGCGCTCTACGCCTGGCAGCTCTCGGGCGGCGATCCGCTCGCCGAGGCGCGCGGGCTGGAGGGCTTCGAGAAAGGCGATCGCTCGTTCGCCGAGGCGCTGGTGCGCGGCGTGCACGAGCGCGTGGACGAGTTGCGGGGGCTGATCACGCCGCACCTCGACCGCGATTTCAAGCGCCTCTCTCCGGTCGAGCGCTCGATCCTCTACATCGGCACTTTCGAGCTCTCCGCGCACGCCGAGACGCCGTTCAGGGTGGTGCTGAACGAGGCGATCGAGCTCGGCAAGAGCTTCGGCGGCGCCGAAGGCCACCGCTTCGTCAACGGCGTGCTCGAGAAGATCGCGGCCAGTCTGCGCCCCGACGAAGTCGCGCGGACGCGCAATCCCGCTTAGCCGTGAGCGCCAATGCCGCCTACCTGGCCGCTGTGGACGCGGCATGCGGCGCGGGTGGCGCGCAGGACCTGCAGACGGCGCTGGGCGAGCTGCAAAAAGCCGCCGAGCTCGGCCACCGCCGCGCGCAGGCCGAGCTTTCGGTCCTGGTCGGCAATGCGCGCCTCGCCGCCGACATTGCGGCGGGGAAACCGGTGCGCGCGGAGACCTGGCGGCACCTGCGGGAAGCCTTCGATGTGTCGAGCTGGCTGCGCGCCAGGCCCGACCGCACGCTTTCGACCGAGCCGCGCATCGCGATGGCCACGGGGTTCGTTTCCCACGCTGCCTGCGACTGGCTGGTGGAGCAGGCGCGGCCGCGCCTCGAACCGGCGGTGATCTACGACCACGACACCGGCGCGCCGAGCGCGGACCCGGGGCGCACCAACCGGTGCGCCGCCCTGGGCAAAGATTCTGCAGATGCCGTGGTGGGATTCGTGCGCGCGCGCGTCGCGGCGCTCGCCGCGGTGAGCCCGTTGGCTCTGGAAACGAGCGCGGTGCTTCACTACCGGGTTGGGGAGCAGTTCGATCTGCATCACGACTTCCTGGACGTGAGATATGCCGGCTATGCCCGGCAGGTGGCCGAGATGGGGCAGCGGGGGCTGACCCTGCTGATCTATCTGAACCAGGGCTACCAGGCCGGGGAAACGCAATTTCCCGCGCTCGGTCGCGGCTTCAAGGGCCGCAAGGGCGACGCCCTGGTGTTCTGGAACCTGACCCCGGACGGCAGCCCCGACTGGCGTACGGAGCACGCCGGCACGCCGCTCACGCGCGGAGAAAAGTGGGTGTTTTCGCAATGGATCCGCGTAAGAGTCTGAGCGAGTTCCAGCTGGTGCGGCGGTTCTTCGACCGCTCGCCCAACCGCGCGGTGCTGGGCGTCGGCGACGACTGCGCGCTCGTACGCCCGGACGCCGGCCTCGAGCTCGCGGTGACGACCGACATGCTCATAGAGGGCCGCCACTTCGCCGCGGGCGCGGATCCTCGCGCGCTCGGCCACAAAGCGCTTGCCGTGAATCTCTCCGACCTTGCCGCGATGGGCGCGGCGCCGCGCTGGGCGCTGCTTTCGATCGGCCTGCCCGCGGCCGATGAGGCGTGGCTGGAGAAATTCTCCGCGGGGTTCTACGCGCTCGCGGAGCGCTTCGGCGTCGACCTCGTCGGCGGCGATACCACGCGTTCCGAGCTCCTTACGCTCAACGTCGTGGCGATGGGCGAGGTGCCCGCGGGGCTTGCGCTGTATCGCAGCGGCGCGCGCGCCGGGGACGACATCTGGGTGTCGGGCGAGCTCGGCGGCGCGGCGCTGGCGCTGCGCCGTCCCGAGATCGCCGAGCTCGCAAAGCGCCTGCACGAGCCGGAGCCACGGATCGAGCTCGGCGAGCGGCTGCGCGGCTTCGCGCATGCGGCGATCGACGTCTCGGACGGACTGGCGGGCGACCTGCAGCACATCCTCGAGCGCTCGCAGGTCGCGGCGACGGTCGATTACGAGCGCATTCCCAGGAGCCCGGTCTTTGCCGCTCTGAAGGATCCCCGGCTCGAGCAGGAGTGCATCCTCTCCGGCGGAGATGACTACGAGCTTCTCTTCACCGCGCCGGAGCGCGAGCGCGAGTCGCTGGAGAAACTCTCGGATGAGCTGCGCCTGCCGCTCACGCGCATCGGCGGCATCGCCTCGGGCGCGCCGCGGCTCGTCGTGCGCGACGCGGCCGGCAATCCGCTATCGCATCGCGGCGGGTACGACCACTTCCGCGACCCGGGATGACGGCCGCGCGCCCCAGCGCTTCCTTCGCCTTCTCCCGCCCGGCGCACGCCATCGCCCTTGGCGGCGGCGCAGGGCTCTCGCCGGTGGCGCCGGGCACGGCCGGCACGCTCGTCGCGTGGCCGCTCGGCTGGCTGATCGGCGCACAGCTGCCGCCGCTCGGCTTCCTCGCGCTCACAGCGCTGCTCTTCCTCGCCGGCATCTGGGCTTGCGAGGTGACGGGACGCGATCTCGGCGTAAGCGACCACGGCGCGATGGTCTGGGACGAGATCGTGGCCTTCCTCCTCATGCTCGCGATCCTGCCGCGCGAGCTTCGCTGGCAGGCGGCCGCGTTCGTGCTGTTCCGCATCTTCGACATATCCAAGCCGCCGCCGATCCGCTGGCTGGAGCGGCGTTTTCGCGGCGGCTTCGGCGTGATGATCGACGACATCCTCGCCGCGGGCTATGCGCTCCTCGTCCTGGCGCTCGTCAGGCGCCTGATGTGAAGGACCTCGTCGAGAAGATCGCCGTGCTGGCGAAGGCGCGCGGCGCCTGGCTGGTGACGGCGGAATCCTGCACCGGCGGCTGGGTGGCGCAGGCGCTCACCTCGGTGGCAGGCTCGTCCCAGTGGTTCGAGCGCGGCTTCGTCACCTACTCGAATGCGGCCAAGGAGGAGCTGCTCGGCGTGAGCAAGGCGACGCTCGAGAGCCATGGCGCCGTAAGCGAGCCGACGGCGCGCGAGATGGCGCTCGGCGCACTCGCGCGCAGCCGCGGCACGCTGGCGCTTTCCATTACGGGCGTCGCGGGCCCGGGCGGCGGCAGCCGGGAAAAGCCGGTGGGCACGGTGTGCTTCGGCTGGGCAAGGAAAGGCGGCGCGGCAAGCGTCGAAACGCAGCGCTTCGAGGGTGATCGCGACGCCGTGCGGCGACAGTCGGTGGAGCACTCGCTCGCGCGCGTGCTGCGCATGCTTGACGAAGGCTAGGGCCGGCCCTACATAGGAGGCTAGGAACATGGCCAGCGCATCCCCCTCCGTCCGGCCTGCAGCCGTCGCCGGCACTTTCTACCCCGGCGATCCCGCCGTGCTCGCCGCAGAGTTGCGCGAGTTGCTCGACGGCGTCGAGCCGCCGGGTCCCCGCGTCGCCTGGCCGAAGGCGCTGATCGTGCCGCATGCGGGGTACGTCTATTCCGGGCAGGTGGCCGCCCACGCCTATGACGAGCTCGCCACCGCGCGCGGCATCGTCAAGCGCGTCGTGCTGCTCGGCCCCGTGCACCGCGTGGCGGTGCGCGGCCTCGCCGTGCCGGGCACGGCCGCCTTCGCCACGCCGCTTGGCAGCGTCGCCATCGATCGCGAGGCTATCGCCCGGTTGCGCGACCTGCCGCAGGTGGTGACGAGCGACGCCGCGCACGCCATGGAGCACTCGATCGAGGTCCAGCTGCCGTTCCTGCAGCGCCAGCTCGGCGAGTTCGCTCTCGTCCCGTTCGCCGTGGGCCAGGCGACGATCGCCGAGGTGACGCAGGTCATCGAGCGCCTGTGGGGCGGCGAGGAGACGCTGATCGTCATCTCCACCGACCTTTCGCACTACCACGGCTACGAGGAAGCGCGCGCCATCGACGGTGCGACGCTCGAGCGCATCGGCCGCTTCGCGAGCGACCTCGACCATGACGAGGCGTGCGGCGCCACACCGCTGAATGGGTTCCTCAGCCTCGCCAGACACAAAGGCCTCGTGCTTCGGCAACTCGCGGCGTGCAACTCGGGCGACACGGCCGGCGGCAAACAGCGCGTCGTGGGCTATTCCTCGTTCTCCCTGTACGAGCCGCGCGACTTCTCGATCGAAGGCGCGGGGCGCACGCTCATCGGCATCGCCCGCGCGGCGATCCAGCACAAGCTCTTCGGCACGGTCGTTCCCGCGCCGCAAGGCTCGTGGCTGCGCCAGGCTGGGGCGACCTTCGTGACCCTGACGCGCGGGGGCGACCTGCGCGGCTGCATCGGCAGCCTGGAGCCGCGCCGCCCGCTGATCGTCGACGTGGCCGAGAATGCCGTGGCCGCCGCATTCCACGACCCGCGCTTCCCGCCGCTCACCGCCGACGAGTGGCCTTCGATCGGCGTCGAGGTATCGCTGCTCTCCATGCCGAAGCCGCTGCGGTTCGCCGACGAGGCCGACCTGCTCTCGCAGATCCGGGCGGGCGAGGACGGCGTGATCCTCGAGTGCGACGGCAAGCGCGGCACCTTCCTGCCACAGGTGTGGGAAACGCTGCCGGACAAGCGGCAGTTCTTCGCCCACCTGGTGCGCAAGGCGGGACTGCCCGCGGACACGCGGCTCGGCCGCTGTCGCGTGTCCCGATACCGCGTGGCGAAGTGGAAGGAGTGAGCTACCCGGGACGCTGGTGGCATGCCCTGGCCGACGGCAGGGTGCAGTGCGATCTCTGCCCGCGCGATTGCAAGCTGCACGAGGGCCAGCGCGGCCTGTGCTTCGTGCGCAAGATGGAAGGCGGGCGCATGGTGCTCACCACCTATGGGCGATCCTCGGGCTTCTGCATCGACCCCGTGGAGAAGAAGCCGCTCAATCATTTCTATCCCGGCTCGAGCATCCTTTCCTTCGGCACGGCGGGCTGCAACCTCGCCTGCAAGTTCTGCCAGAACTGGGACATCTCCAAGTCGCGCGAGATGGACCGCCTGCAGGACCAGGCGACGCCCGAGGCCATCGCAGCCGCCGCCGTGAGGCTCGGCTGCAAGTCGGTCGCCTTCACCTACAACGACCCGGTGATCTTCGCCGAGTACGCGATGGACATCGCCGATCGCTGCCACGAGAAGGGCGTGAAGACGGTTGCGGTGACGGCGGGCTACATCCACGCCGGGCCGCGCCGCGAGTTCTACGAAAAGATGGACGCGGCCAATGTGGACCTGAAGGGCTTTACCGACGACTTCTACTGGAAAATCTGCGGCGGCCGCCTGCAGCCCGTGCTCGATACGCTCGAGTACCTCGTGAAGGAAACGGCGGTCTGGACGGAGATCACCACGCTCCTAATTCCGGGGAAGAACGACTCGGACGACGAGCTGCGCGCCATGAGCAAGTGGATCCGGCTGAACCTCGGCCAGGATGTGCCGCTGCACTTCACCGCCTTCCATCCGGACTGGAAGATGACCGAGGTGCAGGCTACGCCCGCCGCTACCCTCACGCGCGCGCGCGAGATAGCGCAGCTAGCCGGCCTGAACTACGTCTACACCGGCAATGTGCACGACTCGTCCGGAGGCTCGACCTACTGCCCCTCCTGCGAGCAGCGCGTCATCGAGCGCGACTGGTATCGCATTGGCGAATACCGCGTCACGGAGGGCGGCGCCTGCGCGCACTGCGGCGCGGCCATCGCCGGCCGCTTCGAGAAGTTCCAGAAAGCCTTCGGCCCGCGCCGCATCCCTGTGCGCCTCGCCGCCTGAAGGCGCTCTTCCTCCACCCCGTATTCCCGGGGCAGCTCCTTCGGGTCATGGAGACGCTGGCGCGCGACCCGGCAAACACCATCGTGCATTGCTCGGAGACCGAGTCGTTCGCGTCGCTGCCGGGCGTGAAGCGGCTGAAGTACGCGGCGGCGGCGCCGTTGCCGGCGGGCGTGCCGCCTTACCTGGACAGGATGCATGCCTCCGTGCACGCGGCCACCGAGGTGGCGAAGCTCCTGCATCGGCTCGCCGCCGAAGGCTTCGTGCCCGACGTCACGGTCGCCTATGGCGGACAAGGCGTCGGCAGCTTCGTGAAAGACCTCCATGCAGATCGGCCGGTGCTCGGGCACTTCGAGTGGTATTCGAATGCGCGCGGCTTCGAGTATGGCTTCGATCCCGCGCACGCCCTCACGCCGGAAAACGAGATGGCGTTGCGCATGCAGAACGCGGGGTTGCTCGTCGACCTGGCGGGCTTCGACCACGGCATCACGCCCACCGAGTGGCAGAAGCGCAGCTTTCCGCCGGAGTTCCGCGCCAAGCTCTCCGTGATCCACGACGGCATCGACACCGCGTTCTACTCGCCCGCCGCCGCTCGCCCGGAGGCCGAGGTGCTCACCTATGTCTCGCGCGGCCTCGAGCCGGTGCGCGGCTTCCACCAGTTCGCCGCCGCGGCGCAGCTCATTCTCGCGGCGCGGCCGAAGTGCCGCATCGTGGTGGTGGGCGAGCCCACCGAGTCCTTCTATTCACGCAAGGCGCCGGGCGGGCGCACCTGGCGTGAGATCGTGCTCGAGAAGTTCCCGCTCGACCCGGCGCGCGTGCGGTTCACCGGCTGGCTGCAGCGGCGCGAGTACCGCGAGGTGCTGCGCGCCTCCTCCGCGCACATCTATCTCACCGTGCCCTACGTGCTCTCCTGGTCGCTCCTCGAGGCGATGTCGGCCGGCTGCGCGGTGGTCGGCTCGCGCACCGCGCCCGTGGAGGAGGCGATCGCGCACCGGGAGAACGGCCTGCTGGCCGACTACTTCTCGCCGCAGGCCATTGCCGACGCCGCGTGCGAGATGCTGGAGGGCGGCGCCGCGGTCGAGGCGATGCGCCGTCGCGCGCGCGAGACGGTCGTCGAGCGCTACGCCTACGAGCGCGTGGTGCCGCGCCATGTCGACCTGATGCGCAGCCTGGCGCAACGCCGGTGATCCCGGGATCGGGCGCGTGGCTCGCCTCGCTGTGCACGAGCCGGGTGCTAGCCGCCACCTGGTTCGTCGCCTACTCGGCCGTGCTGCCGCTGACGCGCGATGCGTGGGGGTTGTCGGCGCGCGAGGCGGGCATGATCCAGGCCGCATTCCACCTCGGCTACCTCAGCTCGCTCTTCATCGTGGGCTTCATCGCCGATCACTTCGGCGCCAAGCGCGCTTACGTCACGACCGGCGTCGCTGCGTGCGTCAGCCCGTGGGCCTTCGTGTTCTTCGCCGACGGCTTCACGTCCGCGTTGTGGCTGCACGCTTTTACGGGCCTGTGCCAGGGCGGCACGTACACGCCGGCGCTTGCGCTGATCAACGACCATGTCGAGCGCAGCCGGCGCGGGCGGGCGATGGGTTATCTCATCGCCGGCTCGAGCGCCGGCTATGCCATCTGCCTCGCCGTTGCGGGCGTGGCGCTCAAGCTCACCGACTGGCGCGGCGCGCTCGCCACGATTGCCGCGCTACCCGTGATCTCCTGGGCCGTGGGCCTGTATGTACTGAGAAATACGCCGAACACCGTGCACGCACGTCCCGTTGGCGAATCGCTGCTCGGCTCGCTTCCTGCCGTGCTCCGGAACCGCCGCGGCATGCTCTCCATCTGGGGCTACAGCTTCCATAACTGGGAGCTGCTCGGCATGTGGGCCTGGCTGCCCGCCTTCCTGAGCGCCGCGCTGGTGGCGCATGGCCATCCCGCGGAGGCTGGCCTCATGTTCGCGGGCCTTACCTACGTGGCGAACATCGCCGGCTCGATCGTCGGCGGCACCATGGCCGACCGCTGGGGACGCCTGCAGACGCTGCTCACCTGGTCCTGCGCGAGCCTCGTGCTCTCGTTCACCATCGGCTGGCTGATCGCCGCTCCGATCGCGCTTATCGTGGCGCTCGCCTGCCTGTACAACTTCTCTGGCATCGCCGATTCTTCGACGCACTCCACCGTGCTCGCGGAAAGCGTGCCGGCGCATTACCTGGGCGTGGCCTATGCCGTGCGCTCGGTGATCGGCTTCGGCGCGGGGGTGATCAGCCCGGTGGTATTCGGCTGGGCGCTCGACCTCGCCCCACGCGACTACGCATGGGGGATTGCATGGTGCACACTCGGCCTGGGTGCATTATTGGGGCCGGTGGCAACCTGGCGGCTGCGAAGGGTCCAACCATGAGACGCTTTTCCGAGGCCTGCGAGCGCAACCGCGCGCCGATCCTCGAGGTGCTGCGGCGCGTCTTCGCCGACCGCACGGCGGTGCTCGAGATCGGCTCAGGCACGGGCCAGCACGCGTCGTACTTTGCGCCCGAGTTGCCGCACCTCGCCTGGCAGCCGAGCGACGTGCCGGAGAACCTGCCGAGCGTACGCTGGTGGCGCGTGCAAAGTGCGGAGCCGCGGCCGCTCGAGCCGATCGAGCTCGACGTCGGCCGGCCGTTCCCGGACGTGAAGGTCGACGCCGCGTTTTCAGCCAACACCGCGCACATCATGAGCTGGCCGCTGGTGGAGGCGATGTTCGCCGGCGTCGCCCGCCTGCTGCCGCCGCGCGGGCTATTCGCGCTGTACGGGCCGTTCAACTACGGCGGCAAGGCCACATCCGCGAGCAACGCGGAGTTCGATGCCTGGCTGCGCGGCCGCGACGCCGCGAGCGGCCTGCGCGATTTCGAGGCGATCGCCGCGCTTGCGGCGCGCAGCGGCTTCGCGCTCGAAGAGGACAATGCCATGCCGGCGAACAATAGGCTGCTGGTCTTCAGGAGGAATGGATGAACGAACGCTTCGACGCAATCGTGATTGGCACCGGGCAGGCGGCGCCCGCTCTGTGCGCGCGCCTCGACAAGGAAGGGCTCAAGACCGCCGTCATCGAACGCAAGCTTCTCGGCGGCACCTGCGTCAACGTCGGCTGTGTTCCGACGAAGACGCTCGTCGCCAGCGCGCGCGCAGTGCACGTCGCTCGCCGCGGAGGCGACTACGGCTTTCGCGCGGGCGAAATACAAGTGGACATGAAAGCCGTGAAGGCGCGCAAGGACGGGATCGTGAAGCAGTCAAGCGACGGCCTCGCCGCGTGGATCGCGCGCATGAAGAACGTCACGCTGATCCGCGGCCATGCGCGTTTCACAGCTGCGAAAACGCTCGCCGTCGACGCCCGGCAGCTCGAAGCCCCGAAGGTCTTCGTGAATGTCGGCGGGCGCGCGGTGGTGCCGGAATTGCCCGGCGTGAAAGACGTGCCCTATCTCACCAACACGACGATGATGGAGCTCGATGCCGTGCCAGAGCACCTGCTGATCATCGGCGGCAGCTATATCGGCCTGGAATTCGCGCACATGTACCGGCGGTTCGGCGCCAAGGTGACCGTGGTGGAGCGTGCCGCGAAGCTCTTGCCGCGCGAGGACGACGACGTGGCGGCGGAGATCCGCGCAGTCCTCGAGCGCGAGGGCGTGGCGTTGCGCACCGGGGCCGAATGCATGGCGCTGCGCACGAAGGGCGGGCGCATCGCCATCGAGATGGAGTGCAAGGGCGGCGAACCGATCGCCGAAGGCAGCCACTTGCTGCTCGCGGTTGGCCGGCGGGCGAATACCGACGACCTCGGGTTGAAAGAGGCGGGCATCGAGACGGACGAGCGCGGCTACATCAAGGTCGACGACCAGTGCCGTACCAGCGTGGACGGCGTCTGGGCGCTCGGCGACTGCAACGGCCGCGGCGCTTTTACGCACACCTCCTATAACGACTATGAGATCGTGGCGGCGAACCTTTTCGACAACGACAGCCGGCGCATCTCGGACCGCATCCAGGCCTATGCGCTGTTCATCGACCCGCCGCTCGGGCGGGCGGGCATGACGGAGGCGGAAGCGAGGAGGTCGGGCAAGCGCGTGCTGATGGGCAAGATGCCCATGAAGCACGTCGGCCGGGCGCGCGAGGCCGGCGAGACGCAGGGCTTCATGAAAGTGCTGGTCGACGCGGAGTCCAAGGAGCTGCTCGGCGCGGCGATCCTCGGCCTGAACGGCGACGAGGTGGTGCATTCGCTGCTCGACGTGATGTACGCGAAGAAGCCCTATACGACGATCCAGCGCGCGGTGCACATCCATCCCACCGTGTCCGAGCTGGTGCCCACGATGCTGGGGAGCCTCAAGCCGCTCTAGTCTTCCAGGCCGAGCACGATGTACACGGCAAGCGATAGCAGCACCATGCACACGGAAGCGGAGAAGCCGAGCTCGAGGCCGAGGAGCGGCAAGGCGAGCAGCGGCCGCAGGCCCGCCAGCATCGCGAGCATCTCCATGCCGCCGATGCACAGCAGCGCGATTACCGTCCAGCGCCGCAGGTAGGTGAGGAGCAGGCCGCGGTGGCGGCGGTTGTACTCGAGCGCGCCGGCGTCGGCCGAGATGCTCCTGAAGGGCGCGAATGGGTCGAGGTACTGCCGCAAGGCGTGCAACACGTTCAGATGCCCAGATACCTCTGCAGCAATTCCGGGCGCGCCTTGATTTCCTGCGCCGGGCCTTCGTGCGCCACGTGGCCGTTGTTGATGATATAGACCCGGCTCGCCAGGGCGAGGGTGGCTGCAAGGTTCTGCTCCACGAGCAGGATGGTCTGCCCGGCGGCGGCGAGCTCGCCGCAGATGCGAACGAGCTCCTTCACGATGAGCGGCGCAAGGCCCTCGAAAGGCTCGTCCAGCAGGATGATCTTCGGATCCCGGATCAGCGCGCGCGCGATGGCGAGCATCTGCTGCTCGCCGCCGGAGAGGTCGGTGCCCCGGCTCGAGCGCCGCTCCTTGAGCCGCGGGAACATCGCGTAGATGCGATCGAGCGGCCACTTCTTCTGGGCGGTGAGGCCTGCGAGGACCAGGTTCTCCTCCACGTCCAGGCTGCCGAAGATGCGCCGCTCCTCGTGCACCAGCTGCATGCCGGCGAGCGCGATGGCGTGGCTCCTCTGGCCGGCGATCTCCCGGCCTTCCAGCCTGACCGAGCCGGTGCGCGGCGTGACCACGCCCATCAGGCTCTTCAGCGTGGTGCTCTTGCCCGCGCCATTACGACCCAGCAGAGCCACCACTTCGCTTTTTTCCACTCTGAGCGACACGTCGAACAGGATGTGCGAGTCGCCGTAATAGCTGTTGAGGCCGCTCGCTTCAAGTAGGCTCATGGCGTTTTGCCTTAGTGGCCCTCGTTCACGCCGCCGAGGTACGCTTCCTGCACCGCGGCGTTGGCCTTGATCTCGTCGGGCGTGCCTTCGACCAGCACGCGGCCTTCCTGCAGCACCGTGACGCGCTCCGCCAGCTCGAAGAGCGAATCGATGTCGTGGTCGATGATCACCATGGTGCGGCCTTTGCCGATCGACTTGAGCAGGCCCACGGTCTCCACGCGCTCGCGCGGGCTCATGCCGGCGAGCGGCTCGTCCAGGAGCAGGAGGGTCGGGGAGCAGGCGAGGGCAAGCCCGATTTCCAATCTTCGCTTTTCACCGTAGGCAAGCTCGGCCACCGGCGTGTCGCGCCGCTCGGCGAGGTGCACCAGCTCGAGCGTGCGCGCCACCTGCTCGTCCAGCCCCTTGATCGAGCGCAGGCTGCGCAGGAGGTCCATGCGGAACCGCCCGCGCAGCGCCGCGAGCGCCGCAATGGTCACGTTCTCGCGGACCGTGAGGCGGTTGAAGAGCTGGTTGACCTGGTAGCTCTTGGTCAGACCGAGCTGGCAGACGTCCGTGACGCTCCTGCCGGTGATGTCCTGGCCGCGGAAGGTGATCCTGCCCGAGGTGGGCGGCACCTCGCAGGTCAGCATCTTGAAGAAGGTGCTCTTGCCTGCGCCGTTCGGGCCGATGATGCCGCGCACCTCGCCGGCGTTGACGCTGAAGTCGACGCCTTCGTTCGCCACCACGCCGCCGTAGCGCTTGGTAAGCCCGCTCGCCTGCAGCACCGGCCCCGAAAAGCCGTTGGGCAACTCGTGCGCCGCCACGAGGGGTTTGTCGCTCGCGAGAATCTTTTCCTGCGGAGCCGCGGAGCGCGTGCGGAAGGCGAGGCCCCAGAGGTCGCGCAGGCCGCCGATGATGCCCTGGCGCAGGAAGCAGACCAGGATGACGAACACCAGCCCGAGCACGAGCTTCCAGGTGGCGCCGAGGTTGAGCGTGGACTGCAGGAAGTCCTGCAGGAAGAGCCAGACGCCGGCGCCGAGCAGCGGCCCGAACAGCGTGCCGCGGCCGCCGATCGCCGTCTGCATGACGAGCTGGCCCGAGGTCTCGAACATGAAGGCATCGGGCGGCATGAAAGCCTGCATCACGCCGAGCAGCCCGCCGGCGAGGCCGGCGTAGGCCGCGGCGACGACGAATGCGGTGAGCTTGTAGCCGTGCACGCTGTGGCCGACGGCGGCCGCGCGCATAGGGTTCTCGCGGATGGCGCGCAGGATGGCGCCGACCGGCGAGCGCACGATGCGCAGCGCGACCACGATGCCGATGAAATAGCATGCCGCGAGGAACGGATAGAGCGCCCAGCCGGTGGTGAAGCGAAGGTGCAGCGAGCCGATGTCGAGGCTCGGCGTCGGCACGCCGGGCAGCCCGTTCTCACCCCCGGTCCACTCGGAGAGCGGGTTGAACTCGACGAAGAAGAACACCTCGGCGATGGCGATGGTGATCATGGCGAAGTAGATGCCGGTGCGGCGCAGCGCGACCAGGCCGACGAGATAGCCCACCGCCGCGGCCGCCACCGTGCCGATGACCAGTGCCGTGATCACGTGCGGAAAGCCCGCGCGCGTCAGCAGGTAGGCGGCGACGAAGCCGCCGGTGCCGTAGAGGGCCGACTGCCCGAACGAGAGCAGGCCGGTGTAGCCGAAGAGAATGTCGAAGCCGATGCCGAAGAGGCCCCATACCAGGATGCGGTTCACGGTATTGGGCGCGGCGTCGAAGTACGGCAGGACGAAAGGCACGGCGATGAGCGCGAGGGCCGTGAGCGTCTCGATGACGAGCGGCCGGCGCGGGCCGTAGATGCGGTCGGCGTTCACCTAGCGGCCTGCGCCTTCAGCGCCGTCACTCGCGCCCCACCCTGCCCAGCAGGCCTCGCGGACGCACCATCAGCACGAGGGTCATCGCGGCGAACAGCATCACGTAGGCGTAGCCGGGATTCACCATCGAGGTGAGGCTGATGATCTCTCCGGCGATCAGGCCGCCGAGCACCGCGCCGGGGAACGAGCCGACGCCGCCGATCACCACCACGACGAAGGTCTGCACCAGGATCTGCTCGCCCACCTCGGGACCGAGCGAGACGATGGGCGCGTTGATGAAGCCGGAGAAGCCGGCGGCCATCGCGCCGATGCCGAACACGATCATGAACACGCGGTCGACGTTGATGCCGAGCGAGTCCACCATCACCGAATCTTCGATGCCGGCGCGCACGATCATGCCGAGCCGCGTGCGGTAGAGCACGAGGAAGAGCGCGAGCAGCGCCACCGCGCAGATGCCGACCACCGCCAGGCGGTAGGTGGGGTAGAACATGAAGCCCATGTTGGTGATGCCCTGCAGGAGCCCGGGCGGCTGCACGCTTTTCGTGTCGCTCGAGAAATACCAGCGCACCGCCTCGACGAACACGATGGAAAGGCCGAAGGTGACGAGGAGCTGGTCCTCGTGCGGGCGCTGGTAGAAGAAGCGGATGATGACGCGCTCGAGCACGATGCCGAGCACGCCAATGGCGAGGGTCGCGGCGGCGAGCGCTGCGAGGAAGGAGCCGGTCGCCTGGTAGGCCGCGTAGCCCGCGTACCCGCCCAGCATGAACATGGCGCCGTGCGCGAGGTTCAGGACGCCGAGCGTGCCGTAGATGATCGTCAAGCCGGAAGCGATGAGCGCGAGCAACGCGCCCAGTGCCAGGCCGTTGAACAGCTGCGAGCCGAAGTTGCCCCAGGTAAGCATGCAGGGAAACGCCGCTCCCGCGGACGCGGGAGCGGCCGGTCAATCGCCTAGGTGTAGTCGCCCAGGTTGCAGCCGAAGGCGTCGGGCTTCTGCATGAGCGGCGCGCCAGGCACGACTTCCGTTACTTCCCAGAAGTCCTCCCTGTTGCGCATCGCCTTGGGCGCCTTGCCGCGCACGATGACCACCGGGCGCACGAGCTGGTGATCTTCCTTGCGGAAGTACACCTCGCCCACCATCGATTGCAGCTTGCGGCCCGCCTCGTAGGACTTGATCACATCGGGCGGATTGAACGTGCCGGCGTTCTCCACCGCGTCGGCCCACAGGGCGAACGACATGTACGCGTTCTCCGCGCCCCATTCCGGGTAGTAGCCGTACTTCTTGCGGAAGGCATCGACGAAGCTCTTCGCGAGCGGGTACTTGTCCTCCAGCGTCCACCAGAAATCGGTCGCAGCGTAAACGCCCTCGGTCAGCTCGGCGCCGACGTTCTTGGCGAGGAACGGGATCTGGTAGGGGATCACCAGCTTCATCTTCGGGACGACGCCGAACTGCTTCGCCTGCTGCGTCGAGATGACGGCGTCGCGGCCCCAGTTCACGTTGAGCAGCACTTCCGCGCCGGAGTTGGCGATGTTGGTGAGGTACGAGCTGTAGTCGGTGGCGCCGAGCGGCGAGACCTGGTTCGTCACCATCTGCCAGCCGCCGTGCTGCGCCAGGTACTCGCTCGTCGACTTGGTCACCGTGTGGCCGTAGGTGTAGTCGGGCGTCATGAACGCCATCTTCTTGCCCTTGCCATAGGCCTTGAGCAGCACCGGTCCGATGGCGTTGGCCGCCGTCTCGCCGTAGAAGTTCTGGCGGAAGCCGTAGCGCACGCAATCCTTGCCGGTGGTGTCGTTCGAGCCCGAGATGCCGGTCACGTAGAGGACCTTCTCGCGCTGCGCCAGCTTGTTCATCGCCACCGCCACCGCGCTCGAGGTCGAGCCGGTCATCAGGATCACCTTGTTCTCGGTGATGAAGCGCTGCTCGGCCTGCACGGCGTCGTTCGGCTTGGCGGCGGAGTCGGCCACCACCAGCTTGAGCTCCTTGCCCTGCACGCCCTTCTTGGTCTTCGGCGAGATCTTGCGGATCAGGTCATTGCCGGAGTTGATGTGCTCGACGGCGAGTTGCCAGCCCTTGAGCTCGTCCTCGCCCTGCTCGGCGTAGGTGCCGGTGCGCGGCACGGCGACGCCGATGAACACTTCCTTGCCCTGCACGCCCGCCGGGTACGTGCCGATGGCCGCCTGGTCGGCGGCGAGCGCCTGGCGCACGTATGAGGGTAGGGCAATGCTCCCCGCGAGCCCGAGTCCGGCGCCGAGCGCGCGGCGGCGCGCCGGGAACGTCACTTTGCGATCCATGGTGTCTCCTCCAGTTAAGACCCGCAGTCTTGCAAGCTGATACTTAAGCGAAACTTAAAAACATATCGTCATGCGATATATCGCTCCGCCAGCGTACACCGTGTGATAGAAAAGCCGCGTCAATGCCGCAGCTACGCCGCGCAGAGAGGCACTACAGGCTCGCCACCGGTGATTACGGTCGGCTGGCGTCGTTTCGCTATGCATTGCGCAAGTTTCTGCGCTTCAGCGAGGACGCCGCCGAGGCCGTCGGTCTGACCAGCCAGCACTATCAGGCGATGCTCGTCCTGCGGGCGTGCCCGGAGGATCGGCGCGTCACCATCGCCGACCTGGCGCGCCATCTGCTCATCAAACACAACAGCGCCGTCGGCCTGGTCGACCGGCTGGTGGATCTGGATCTGGCGGCGCGGACGACCGCCCGCGACGACCGCCGCAAGGTGGAGCTCAGCCTGACGACGCGCGGCCGCACGGTGCTCGCAAGGCTGGCCGCGGCGCACCGTACGGAGCTACGGCGCGTCGGGCCGCAATTCGAGCGCTTCTTCGCTAGTCTTTCAAAAGAAGCTGGATGAGGCCGGCGGTGGAGTCCCACCGCTTGCCGCCGCGCGCCTCGAGGTGCGACCAGAACTGATCGACGAGCGCCGCCATGGGAAGGCGGGCGCCGGATTTGCGCGCCTGGTCGAGGCAGATGCTCATGTCCTTGCGCATCCACTCGGTGGCGAAGCCGAAGCCGTCCGCCTTGAGCTCGTCCATCTGCTTCCAGCGGTTCTCCATCTGCCAGGACTGCGCCGCGCCCTTGGAGATGACGCCGATCACCTTCTCGACATTGAGTTCGTTGCGCTTGGCGAAAGCCAGCGCCTCGGCGAGCCCTTCGGCGATGCCGGCGATGCAGATCTGGTTCACCATCTTGGTGAGCTGGCCCGCGCCCGGACCGCCGATGAGGGCGCACATCTTGGCGTACACGTCGAGCACGGGCTTCGCCTTGGCGAAGGTCGCTTCCTCGCCGCCGCACATGATGCCGAGCTGGCCGTTGACCGCGCCCGCCTGGCCGCCGGAAACCGGAGCGTCGATGAAGCCCACCCCCTGGGCCTTCGCTTTCTCGAAGATCTCCCGTGCGATGGTGGCCGAGACGGTCGTGTGGTCGACCAGGATCGCGCCCTTCTTGATGCCGGCGAGCGCGCCGCTGTCCTTTCCATCAGCGCCGAAGACGACCGAGCGCAGGTCGCTGTCGTTGCCGACGCACATCATGACGAAGTCGCAGTCCTTCGCTGCCTCGCGCGGCGTGGGCGCCGACTTGCCGCCGTACTCCTTGACCCATTGCTGCGCCTTCGCAGCGGAGCGGTTGTACACCGTGACGTCGTGGCCGCCCTTTTTCAGCAGGTGGCCGGCCATCGGGTAGCCCATGACGCCGAGGCCGAGGAACGCGACTTTCGCCATTTATTTGTCTCCTAAGGGGTTTTCCGGGGGTTTGACACCGGTCTGTCAACCGGCCCACAATACTGGGCGTTTATACAGTATCCGGTGTTGGCCCACCGCCTTGCCAAATGCGGCTGCCGCAGATGCCAACTAACAAGAGATATGAAGAGGACCTGCAATGGATGACAACAAGTCTAAGGCATTAGCCGCGGCGCTTTCGCAGATCGAGAAGCAGTTCGGCAAGGGCTCGATCATGAAGATGGACGACGCAGCCATCAAGGACATCGAGACGGTGTCCACCGGCTCGCTCGGCCTCGACCTCGCGCTCGGCGTCGGCGGCCTGCCGCGCGGCCGGGTGGTCGAGATCTACGGCCCGGAATCCTCGGGCAAGACCACGCTCACGCTGCAGGTGATCGCCGAGATGCAGAAGGTGGGGGGCACCGCGGCCTTCATCGACGCTGAGAACGCGCTCGACATCACCTACGCCGCCAAGCTCGGCGTGAAGACCGAGGACCTGCTCATCTCGCAGCCCGACACCGGCGAGCAGGCGCTCGAGATCGCCGACATGCTGGTGCGCTCGGGCGCCGTCGACGTGATCGTCATCGACTCGGTGGCGGCGCTCACGCCCAAGGCCGAGATCGAGGGCGAGATGGGCGAGCCGCAGATGGGCCTGCAGGCGCGCCTCATGAGCCAGGCGCTGCGCAAGCTCACCGGCAACATCAAGCGCACCAACACGCTGGTGATATTCATCAACCAGATCCGCATGAAGATCGGCGTCATGTTCGGCAACCCCGAGACCACCACCGGCGGCAACGCGCTCAAGTTCTACGCCTCGGTGCGCATGGACATCCGCCGCATCGGCTCGATCAAGAAGGGCGACGAGGTGGTCGGCTCCGAGACGCGCGTCAAGGTGGTGAAGAACAAGGTGGCGCCGCCGTTCCGCAACGCCGAGTTCGACATCATGTACGGCGCGGGCATCTCGCGCGAAGGCGAGATGCTGGAGATCGGCGTCAACCTCGGCATCCTGGAGAAGTCGGGCGCCTGGTACATCTACAACGGCGATCGCCTCGGCCAGGGCAAGGACAACGCGCGCGACTTCCTCAAGGAGAACGCCGCGCTCGCCCGGGAGATCGAGGCCAAGATCCGCGAGAAGGCCGGCGTCGCCGCGCAGGCGCGACCGGTCGCGGCAGAAGAAGAAGCCGCGGCCGACAAGAAGATCGAGCGCCTGCCGACCCGCAAGCGCAGCAACGAGAGCTGAGGGGTCGCACCGTGCAAGGCTGGCACTGCAAGGACCTCGGTAACGGCGTCGCCGCGTCCGCGCCTTCGATGCGGATCCAGCGGCTCTTTCCGCCCATGTTCCTCGAAGCGGGCCGGCCGTCCGACATGGCGGTCTTTTCGCGGCACGATCGCCGGGCAAATACCGTCACGGTCTACTTTTCGCCGCGCGCCCTGCATTTGGCGGCACTCTTCGAAGCCCTGCCGTGCGACAAGCCGTCGAGCGAAGGCATCGGCCTCCTCGTCGGCGCTCAGCGCTCCTGGGGAATTCACTTCCCGGACAAGAAGCGCAGGGCGGCATAGGGCGGGCAGTGGCTGGAGATCCTGATACGCCCGCTCAGCTCAAAGTCCGGGCGCTCAGGTACCTGGCTCGGCGCGAGCATTCCCGCGATGAGCTCGAGCGCAAGCTTGCGCCGCATGCGGAATCGCAAGAGATCCTTCAAGGGGTGTTGAGTGAGTTGGAGGGCAGGAAGCTGCTCTCCAACCACCGTTTTGCCGAAAGCCGCGCGCACGCGCTTTCGCGCAAATACGGCGCCGCGAAGATCCGCCAGGACCTCAAGGCCCGCGGCGTGGACGAAGACACCATCGCGCGCGTGGCGCAGGGCGACGAGCTCGAGCGCGCTCGTGGCATCCTCGCGCGCAAGTATCGCGATGCCGCGACCTCGCGCGAAGAAAAGGCGAGACGCGCGCGATTTCTCCAGAGCCGCGGTTTCTCGATGGATGTCGTTCAGGCGCTCGTGTTGCGCGGCGAGGACTGAAGCTAGAAGCTCGCCGCGAGGCCGATAGCCCAGCCGCTGACGTTGTTGCCGACCTTGTAGCGCGCCACCAGCCGCACGCGCGTCACATACGAGTCGTACCGGCTCGTATCGAGCTCCACGCCGGCACCGAACGAATTCACGTAGTCGAAGCCGAGCGCGCCCTCCAGGTCGCCAAGGAAGCGCGAGTAGGCGTACTCGAGCACATAGCGCAGCGGGCGGTCGAGGGCCGAGAGGCCGGTCGGCGCGCGGTAGCGCGACCAGAGCGAGAGCGTCTGAGCGAGGGCGCGCCCCTGTACCGCGCTCGAAGTCTGGAAGCTCTGCAGGTGGATGCTGCTGTAGCGCAACTCTGCGTCGATCTCGCGCCCGGGGCGGTAGTCCTCGTAGTCGAGCATCAATGAACCGCCGAATCCCGCGGCATTGAGCCGGCCGCCATGCAGAAACTCAAGCGTCCTCGCATTGGCACCCGCCGGCTGCGGCGTGGTGGCTTCGCTTTCCACGCGGCCGAGCGAAACGTTGGCGATGGGCCGCAGCACGAGGTGGTCGGTGACCGGGAAGTCCCAACCCACGCCGCCGGTTCCCAAAAGGCTCTGCCACTCGACGGGGACCGGCGCTGCGCCGGGCGTGCCGGAAAACACGGGGTCATAGCGGCCATAGGCGAGCGTGCCCTCGAGATACAAGGGCCCGCTCTTTGGGTTGCCGCCGCCGCTGATCGACGTCTGCTGAAAATAGGGATTGCCTGCACTCTGGTCGCTGATCGCCAGCGAGCCCGTCGTGACGTCGGGGACCAGGGTGAATCCCATGAGTGTCAGCACCGCATTCGCGCGTTTTTGCAGCTCCGCATCGCTCACCTGTGCGAGCGCAGGTATCGCAGCGAGCGCCGCCAGTACGAAAGCAAAGGCGCGTGTCATCCCCGCTACTGTATATGCGTTCATATCTCTACGCGCACAGTGCGCGTAGGGAGGAGGTGAAAGCAATGGAACAGGCACAAGCATTGGCAGTCGTGCGCTCGCTCGCGAACGGAGTCGATCCGGAAACGGGCGAAGTGTTCCCGCCGGAGTCGGCGTATCAGCGCCCGCTGGTGGTGCGCGCGCTGTATGAAGCCGCATCGGCGCTGGAACGACAGGAGCGCTACGACCGCCGCAAGTCGCAGCTGCCGCAGAAGACCGGCGAGCCGTGGTCGGAAGACGAGGACCGCAAGCTGCTCGCGTCGTTCGACGCGGGACGCGCGCTGCAGGAGCTCGCGGCCGCGCACGAGCGCACGATGGGCGCGGTACGCGCAAGGCTGCTCAAGTACGGAAGGATCAACGCGTAGGGCTGCTTTTTCCCGGGCGTCCGCGGCGTCCGGGATTTTTTCCGCTGTAGAATCAGCAGGATGAAATCCAGCGAGATTCGCTCGAGCTTCCTCGAGTATTTCCGCTCGAAGGGTCACACCATCGTGCCCTCGAGCCCGCTCGTGCCGCAGAACGATCCCACTCTGCTCTTCGTCAATTCGGGCATGGTGCAGTTCAAGGACGTGTTTTTGGGGAAGGACAAGCGCTCCTACAGCCGCGCCACCACCGCGCAGCGCAGCCTGCGCGCCGGCGGCAAGCACAACGACCTCGAGAACGTCGGCTACACCGCCCGCCACCACACGTTCTTCGAGATGCTCGGCAACTTCTCGTTCGGCGACTACTTCAAGAAGGACGCCATCGCCTTCGCGTGGGAGCTGCTCACCAAGGTGTACAAGCTGCCGCCGGAGAGGCTCTGGACCACGGTCTACCAGACCGACGACGAGGCCTACGACCTCTGGACGAAGACGATCGGCGTGCCGAAGGAGCGCTGCGTGCGCATCGGCGACAAGCCGGGCGGCGCCAAATTCCAGTCGGACAACTTCTGGCAGATGGCCGACACCGGCCCCTGCGGACCCTGCAGCGAGATCTTCTACGACCACGGCCCGGGCATCGCCGGCGGGCCGCCGGGATCGCCCGACGCCGACGGCGATCGCTACATCGAGATCTGGAACCTGGTGTTCATGCAGTTCAACCGGGACGAGCAGGGCAACATGAATCCGCTGCCCAAGCCCTCGGTGGACACCGGCATGGGTCTCGAGCGCATCGCCGCGGTGCTGCAGCACAAGCACTCCAACTACGAGATCGACCTCTTCCAGGACTTGATCAAGGCCGCGGCGCGGGAGACCCACACGAAGGACCTCAAGAGCCCTTCGCTCAACGTCATCGCCGACCACATCCGGGCCTGCTCTTTCCTGGTCGTGGACGGCGTCATCCCCGGCAACGAAGGACGCGGCTACGTGCTGCGCCGGATCATCCGCCGCGCCATCCGCCACGGCTACCAGCTCGGCCAGAAGATGCCCTTCTTCCACCGGCTGGTCGAGGACCTGGATCAGGCCATGGGCGATGCCTACCCGGAGCTGCGCAAGGCGAAGGAGAAAGTCGCCGAAACGCTCAGGGCGGAAGAGGAGAAATTCGCCGAGACCCTGGAAAACGGCATGAAGCTCTTCGCGCGCGGCGCGCAGACCGAGGAGCGCGTCATCGGTTACATCCGCGACCATTTTGTGCGCGAAGCGGCGACCTTCGAGGAGCGCAAGGGCTTCGCCGGCGTATTCCGCAAGCCGAAGGAGGACATCCTCGTCGAGGTGAAGAAGGCGGGATCCGTCGTGAATACAGACGGGCTGGTGCGCGACCTGGTCGGCCAGGTGGAAGCCTATGCGTCGCAATCCGGCAAGCCGGCCCGCTTGTACCTCGTGTTCTACGGCGCCACCGACAAGACTCCCGAGGACCTGCAGGACAAGATCGGCCGCGGGCGCGACTACGACAAGGTGCGTGTCCTGTATCTGAAGGAGTCGGCGATCCCGTTCGACGGGAGAACGGCCTTCACGCTGTACGACACGTACGGGTTTCCGTTCGACCTGACTCAGGATCTTTGCCGTGAGCGGGGCATCCCGGTGGACGTGGAGGCCTACGACGCGGCGATGCAGGAGCAGCGCGACAAGGCGCGCGCGGCCTCGAAGTTCACCATGGCCGCCGGCCTCGAATACTCCGGCGGCAAGACGGTGTTCCACGGCTACGAGAAGCTTGCGCACCCCTCCAGGGTCGTGGCGCTGTACCGCGAAGGCGCGCAGGTGCAGAGCCTGAAGAGCGGCGAGACGGGCAGCGTCGTGCTGGACGAGACGCCGTTCTATGCCGAGTCGGGCGGCCAGGTCGGGGATCGCGGCCAGCTGGTCGGCTCCGGCGGCACCTTTGCGGTCGACGACACGACCAAGATCCAGGCGGACGTCTTTGGCCACCACGGCGTGCTGAAGACCGGCGCCCTCAAGGTCGGCGACAAGGTCGACGCCCGCGTCGACACCGAGCTGCGCGCGCGCACCATGCGCAACCACTCGGTCACCCACCTCATGCACAAGGCGCTACGCGAGGTGCTCGGCCAGCACGTGCAGCAGCGCGGGTCGCTGGTGGACGCCGACAAGACCCGCTTCGACTTTTCGCATAACAAGCCGGTGACCGACGAGGAGATCACCCAGGTCGAGGCCAAGGTAAACGCCGAGATCCTCCAGAACACGCCGACGCGCGCGCAGGTGATGCCCATCGAGCAGGCGAAGAACTCGGGCGCGGTGATGCTCTTCGGCGAGAAATACGGGGACGAGGTGCGCGTTTTGGATATTGGCAGCTCCCGCGAGTTCTGCGGCGGCACGCACGTCGCGCGCACCGGCGACATCGGCGTATTCAAGATCTACTCCGAGGGCGGCGTTGCCGCCGGCATCCGGCGCATCGAGGCCACCACCGGCCTGAATGCGCTTGCCATGATGAACGCCCAGCTCGGCGAGTTCCGCGAGGTGGCGCGCCAGCTGCGCGCGCAGCCCGGCCCCGGCATGGCGCAGAAGGCAGTCGGTCAGCTGATCGAGGAGAAAAAGGCCCTTGAGAAGGAGCTGCAGCGCACGCGCTCCAAGCTATTGAGCGGTCAGGGCGGCGACCTGAGCTCGCAGGCGATCGAGGTGAAGGCGAAGGATGGGCAGGTCATGCGAGTGCTCGCCGTGACGCTCGACGACGCCGATCCCAAGACCCTGCGCGAAACGGTGGATAAGCTCAAGGACAAGCTCAAGTCGGCGGCCATCGTCCTGGGCGCAGTGAACGACGGCAAGGTCTCGCTCATCGCGGGCGTGACCTCCGACCTCACCGGCAGGGTGAAGGCGGGCGAGCTGGTGAATTACGTGGCGCAGCAGGTCGGCGGCAAGGGCGGCGGCCGCGCCGACATGGCCCAGGCCGGGGGCACCGACCCCGCCGGCCTCCCGGGCGCGCTGCAGTCCGTGAAGTCGTGGATCGAGCAGCGGGTCTAGCCGCGGCGTGACACCCGCCGGCGCGCTCGAGGCCTCCGCGCTCGGCGCGGCGATGCGCGATTCGGCCTGGCTCTATCCGGCCGTGCAGACCGCGCACCTCGTCGGCATCGCCCTTCTCTTCGGCTCGGTGGCGGTGCTCGACGTGCGGCTTCTCGGCCTGTGGAAGAAGGTGCCGGTGAAGCCGCTTGCGGCGCAGGTGCTGCCCTGGAGCGCCGCCAGCTTCCTGCTCATCGTGCCTTCGGGATTCGCCATGTTCGTGGCGCACGCCGGCGACCTGATCGGCAGCGGCGTCTTCGCGCTGAAGATCTGCCTGATCCTCGCCGCGGGCGCGAACGCCGCGCTCTTCCATGCCATCACGATGCGCACGGTGGATGTCTGGGACTCACCCGAGATGCGCGAGCTCAGGCCGCCGCTCTCGGCGCGCCTGGCCGGCCTCTTCTCGCTCCTTCTCTGGATTTCGGTAATCGCGTGCGGGCGATTACTGTCCTACAGCTAGAAACCTATCTTGCGGCGCGTGCTGCGCGCTTCCTGCACGTCGTCGGGCTGGACTTCGCTGCGGCCGGCGAGCTTGGCGGTGCCGAAGGCGCTCTGCACGGCGCGGCGCATCTCGCGCGGCGCCAGCGCCGCCAGCTTCTCGAGCGTGGCCTCGCTGGGCGACTCGGGGAACTGGCGGCCCCAATCGTGCGAGTTGCGCACCTCGGCGTAGATGCCGCGGGCAATCCGGAGCGAGCCGTTCTCGTCCGGGCGCTCGATTTCGTAGACCGCAAGGCGGCTGAGCAGCGGGTCCGGGATGCGCGCGGCGTCGTTGGCGGTGGCGAGCCACACCGTGCCGGAGGCGTCGATCGGCAGCTCGACGAACTCGTCGACGAAGCGCGTGGCGGTCTGCACCTCGAGCAGCTCGTAGAGGGCGCCTAGCGGATCGTACTGCCCGTCGCCGCTCGCCTTGTCCAGCTCGTCCACGACGATGACCGGATTGGCGTATTCGCCGTTGAGAAAGGTATCGAACACCTTGCCGGGCTTGGCGTTCTTCCATTGCGAAGAGGCGCCCGAGAGCACCCAGCCGGCGGTGAGCGAGCTCATCGGCACGAAGCCGAAGCCGGTGCCGAGGAGGTGCGCCAGGCGGCGCGCGAAGTGCGTCTTGCCGATGCCAGGCTCGCCGAGCAGGAGCATCGGCGGCAGCTCGATCGAGTCGTTCGAATCGACGCAGAGCGCGAGATGCTTGCGGATGTCCTCGAGCACGGCCCGGAAGTTCGGCAGCTCCTCGAATAGCGACGCCATGTCGGGCAGCCCGGAGGGCTTGACGGTGAAGCGCTGGCCGCCGTGTCGCAGCATCTTCTCGTAGGTGGCGCGCAGCGCTTCGTTGGCCGAAGGCGGCAGCTCCTGCAGCGCCTTCTCCACGGCGGGGACCTCGTAGACGTCCTTGAAGCCCGCGATCGGAATGGAAACGTTAGCGGACATTTTTCACCTGCCTTTCTTCTTCGTTGTCCCTAATGAAAAAAGTAGCACGGCGCCCAGGTCCAAGCAAACCCCGCGCCTGGCAGCGGCGCCGGGAGAGTGCCAATCGGATAGAGTGGCCCTTCATGACTACATCAACGCCCCAGTTCCCCGATGCGCTGACAGCGGAGCGCTACAACCGCTTCGGCGAAGGTCATTTGCCCGGGCTGATCGGGTTGAGCATCACTGCCCTCTCGCCGCAGGCGGTGGAGAGCCGGCTTGAAGTGCGCCGCGAGCTGATGGCGCCAAACGGATTCCTTCATGCTGCAACGATAGTCGCGCTCGCGGACACCAGTTGCGGCTACGGCTGCGTCGCCGCCCTGCCGAAGGGTGCAAGCGGCTTCACTACGATCGAGCTGAAGTCGAGCTTCTTCGGCACCGCGCGCGACGGGGCAATCGTCTGCCGCGCCACGCCGGTGCACCTCGGGCGCACCACGCACGTCTGGGATGCGCAGGTGAAGACCGAAGCCGGCGGCCGCATCGCGTTCTTCCGCTGCACGCAGATGATCCTCTGGCCCAAATAGGCCAAGTGGACAGGAGGCGCCGGCGCATGCTTCAATGGCCGCAGATGAGCCGGTCTTTCTTTTTTGCGTTCTTCTTTTATCCCTGCCTACTGGCGGAGGAGACCGGCTAAGCTCAGCCTGAATCCAACCAAGACCGCCAGTGCCGAAAAGCCTGGCGGTTTTTGTTTTTGGGAGCCCGAAAACATGACACCGCCCCTAGACACCTACGCGCCGATCCCGGCCGACAAGACCTCGCTCACCGATGACGAGCGCATCCAGGACGTCGTGCCGCTGCCGCCTCCGGAGCACCTGATCCGCTTCTTCCCGATCCAGGGCACGCCGGTCGAGACGCTGGTCACGCAGACGCGGCGCCAGGTGCGCGAGATCCTGCAGGGCCGCTCCGACCGGCTGCTGGTCGTCATGGGCCCTTGCTCGATCCACGACCCGAGGGCAGCGGTCGCCTACGCGGAGAAGTTGTCCGCTGAAAGAAAGAAACATTCCGGCGAGCTGGAGGTCCTGATGCGCGTGTACTTCGAGAAGCCGCGCACCACGGTCGGCTGGAAGGGCCTAATCAACGATCCCTATCTCAACGGCAGCTTCCGCATCAACGAGGGCCTGCGCATCGCGCGCGACCTGCTGGTGCGCATCAACCAGACCGGCGTGCCGGCGGGGTGCGAGTTCCTCGACGTGATCTCTCCGCAATACATAGGCGATCTGGTCTCCTGGGGCGCGATCGGCGCGCGCACCACCGAGAGCCAGGTGCACCGCGAGCTTGCGTCCGGGCTTTCGGCGGCGGTCGGCTTCAAGAACGGCACCGACGGCAACGTGAAGATCGCCGTGGATGCCCTGCTCGCGGCTCGCCAGGAGCATCACTTCCTCTCGGTGCACAAGAGCGGCCAGGTAGCCATCGTCGAGACGCGCGGCAACGAGGACTGCCACATCATCCTGCGCGGCGGCAAGGAGCCGAATTACGACGCGGCGAGCGTGCAGGCTGCCTGCGCCGAGCTCGAGCGCGCCGGCTTGCCGGCGCGCCTGATGATCGACTGCTCGCATGCCAATGCCGCCAAGCAGTACAAGCGGCAGGCCGACGTGGCGCGCGACGTGGCCGGGCAGCTCGCCAAAGGCGAGCACCGCATCATCGGCGTGATGGTCGAGTCGCACCTCGTCGAGGGCCGGCAGGAGCTCGCACCGGGCAAGCCGCTGACCTTCGGCCAGAGCATCACCGATGCCTGCCTCGGCTGGGACGATTCCGTGGCGGTGCTCGAGGCGCTGGCGCTAGGCGTGCGTGCAAGGCGGGGTGCGCGCAAGGCCTGAGCGGCGGCGAGTACGTTTCGGCATAATCGCCGAGCCATGCCCGAGCGCCCGCAGCAGCTCGCCCACCTGGAGTACCTCGGCGACGCCACCAAGTTCGCCGGACAGATCCAGGAGCTGATTCCGAAGTGCACGCTGCTGGAGAACTTCTCCAGCGCCGAAGTGCGCCTGCTCGCGCATTTCATGGACGTGTACCGCGCCGAGCAGGCGATGGAGATCATCCGCGAGGGCGACGGCGGCGATTTCATGCTGATGGTAATAGAGGGCCAGATCGAGGTGTACAAGCGCGACCGCTGGAACACGCCGCAGCTCCTCGCCACCGTGGAGGCGGGACGCACGCTCGGGGAGATGTCGATGATCGACGGCGAGCCGCGCTTCGCCACCTGCATCGCGCTCGAGGCCGTGCTGGTGGCTGTGCTCGACCGCGAGAACCTGGCGCGCATCATCGTCGAGCAGCCGCTGCTCGGCGCCAAGATCCTGATGGAGCTCGTGCTGATGCTGTCGCAGCGCCTGCGCACGACCAGCCAGCGCCTGCTCGGCCTGCTCGACGACCAGCAGGTCGGCAACTCGCACCTACTCTGACGTGGGCCGCGCGCGGCTGCTGCTGCTGGCTGCGCTCGTGGCCGTTGCGGCGGCGCTCTTCCTATGGGGCGGTCCCTACCTCAGCTTTGAGAAGCTCAAGGCGCAGCAGGCGGTGCTCGAGGCATGGCGGGCCGGGCAGCCGCTCCTCGCCGCGTCGGCCTTCTTCGCGATCTACGTCGCCCTAACCGGCCTGTCGGTGCCGGGTGCGGCGCTGCTCACGCTGGCGGCGGGCGCGCTGTTCGGCGTGTTCTGGGGGACGGTGATCGTCTCCTTCGCCTCTACCCTCGGCGCCACGCTCGCTTTCCTGGCTTCCCGGTTCCTGCTGCGCGACTGGGTGCGTGGCCGGCTTTCGACGCAGGTGGCTGCGATCGACCGCGGCGTGGCCGCGGAGGGCGCGCTGTTCCTCTTCACGCTGCGCCTGCTGCCGGTGGTGCCTTTCTTCGCCATCAACCTGGCGATGGGCCTCACGGCGATGCGCGCCTGGACGTTCTACTGGGTGAGCCAGCTCGGCATGCTCGCAGGCACGCTCGTCTACGTGAACGCCGGCACTCAGCTTGGCGCGCTCGAATCGCCGGCGGGGATCCTCTCCCCGGCGCTGATCGGTGCTTTCCTGCTCCTCGGCATTTTCCCGCTGGCGGCGAAGCGGATGATCGACGCGGCCAGGGCGCGCCGTGTTTATGCGCGCTGGCCCCGTCCCGCACGCTTCGAGCGCAACCTGGTGGTGATCGGCGCCGGGTCTGCGGGGCTGGTGTCCGCGTATATCGCCGCCGCCGTGAAGGCGAAGGTGACGCTCATCGAGAGGCACCGCATGGGCGGCGATTGCCTGAATACCGGGTGCGTGCCTTCCAAGGCGCTCATCAAGAGCGCCCGCGTGATGGCGCTCATGCGAAATTCCGAGGCCTACGGCATCAGAAGCAGCGGGCTTGCGGCCGACTTCGCCAAGGTGATGGACCGGGTACGGCAGGTGGTGCAGGCGATAGAGCCGCACGACTCGGTCGAGCGCTATACGGCGCTCGGCGTGGAATGCTTGAAGGGCGATGCGCGTATCACCTCGCCGTGGACCGTGGAAGTCGGCGGCCGCAGCCTCAGCACGCGCGCCATCGTCATTGCCACGGGCGCGAGGCCCATCGTTCCCCGGATACCGGGCATCGAAGGCGCCCGCGTGCTCACGTCGGAGAACGTCTGGGAGCTGCGCGAGCTGCCGCGGCGGCTGGTGGTGCTCGGCGGCGGGCCTATCGGCTGCGAGCTGGCGCAGGCGTTCGCCCGGCTGGGCTCATCGGTCACCCAGGTGGAGATGCTGCCCCGCCTGCTGTCGCGGGAGGATCCGGACGTCTCCGAAATGGTGCGTGGGCGCTTCGTCGCCGAGGGCGTCGACGTGCGCACCGGCCATCGCGCGGTACGGATCGAGCAGAACAACATCCTCGTATGCGAAGGCGCGCAGGGCGAGGTGCGCTTCGAGTTCGACGCGTTGCTGTGCGCGCTCGGTCGTGCGCCGAACACGGCGGGCTGTGGGCTCGAGGAGCTCGGCATCGCGCTGACATCCTCGGGCACGGTGCAGGTGAACGAGTACCTGCAGACCGTATACCCCAACATCTATGCCTGCGGCGACGTCGCCGGTCCGTACCAGTTCACGCACACCGCTTCGCACCAGGCCTGGTACGCGGCCGTGAATGCGCTCTTCGGCGCCTTCCGGCGCTTTCGCGCGGATTATTCCGTGGTTCCCTGGGCGACCTTTACCGAGCCGGAAGTGGCCCGCGTCGGCCTCAACGAGAGCGAAGCACGGGAGCGCGGCATCGCCTTCGAAGTCTCGCGCTACGGGCTCGACGACCTCGACCGCGCCATCGCGGATGGCACGGCTCTCGGCATGGTGAAGGTGCTCACCGTGCCGGGCAGGGACCGTATTCTCGGCGCCACGATCGTCGGCGAGCACGCGGGCGACCTGATCATCGAGTTCATAGCCGCCATGAAGCACGGCATCGGCCTGAACAAGATCCTCGGCACGATCCACATCTATCCGACGCTCGTGGAGGGCAACAAGTACGCGGCCGGCGTATGGAAGAAGGCGCACGCGCCGCAAGCCGTGCTCGCGGGCGTGGAGCGCTTCCACTCATGGATGCGCGGATAGGCCTTTCCGTCGTCGTCCCGGCGCTCAACGAGGCGCAAGGCATCGCCGCCTGCCTCGCCGCCCTCGCGCCTTTGCGCGCGCGTGGGCATGAAGTGATCGTGGTGGACGGCGGCAGCCACGATGCCACCGCCGAGATCGCGTCCACGCTTTCCGATCGAGTGATCCGGAGCGACCGCGGGCGTGCGCGGCAGATGAACGCCGGCGCCCGCGCCGCCCGCGGCGACGCTCTCGTGTTCCTGCATGCTGACACGCGCCTGCCCGAGAACGCCGACTTCCTGATTGCCGAGGCGTTGAAAGGCCATGCATGGGGCCGGTTCGATGTGCGTATTGAAGGCGGGCATCCGCTGCTGCCGGTAATTGCATGCGCCATGAACCTGCGCTCGCGCCTGACCGCCATCGCCACCGGCGACCAGGCGATCTTCGTGCGCTGCGACGCCTTCAGCGGCTTCCCCGACATCGCCATCATGGAGGACGTGGCTTTCTCCAAGGCGATGAAGCGGCGCGGTGCGCCTGCCTGCCTGCGCAGCCGCGCGACCACCTCGGGAAGACGCTGGGAATCGCGCGGGGTGCTGCGCACCGTGGCGCTCATGTGGCGGCTCCGCCTGCTGTACGCGCTCGGCGCCGAGCCGCAGCGCCTCGCCGAGGACTATGCCGAACGCCGCTAGCGCGGTGCTCGTCCTCGCGCGCGCGCCGCGCGCCGGAGCGGTGAAGACGCGGCTGGTGCCCCGGCTCGGGGGCGCGGGCGCGGCTCGGCTGCAGGAACGCCTCATGCGCTCGGCGCTGCGTACGGCGCGCGCATCGCAATGCGGGCCGGTAGAGCTGCACCTGAGCGGCGCTCACGCGATGTTTCGAAACGTGAAGCTGCAAAGAGGCGGGGACCTTGGTGAACGGATGTATTTCGCGCTCCGCGCAGCGCTGCGCCGCCACCGCAGCGCCATCCTGATCGGCACCGACTGCCCGGATCTGCGCCCGGCGGATCTCCGCCGCGCGGCGCGCTGGCTGCGCGGCGGTACCGACGTGGTGCTCGCGCCGGCGGAAGACGGCGGCTATGCCCTGATTGCCGCGAGGAAAGTCCGTGCGGAGATGTTTCGCGGCATCGCATGGGGCAGTGCCTCCGTATTTGCCGAAACCGTGAAGAGGCTCGAAACGGCGGGGCTGAAGTGGCGGGCGCTGCGCACGGTGTGGGACGTCGATCGTCCCGCCGACCTCGAGCGCCTCAGATCGCTCCGGTTTTCTTCAGCGTCGCGGCGATGCGCTCGGCGATGACGCGGTAGCCCCGCGCGTTCGGATGGACGGGGTCGGACTTGAGGCGCGTGTCCTTGAGAACCTCGGTAATGACGCCGCCTTCGTAGGGAATTCTGTATTCCTTGGCGACGGCGGCATAGAACGCGGGCGGGGAGGGCACGAGACCGAGCTCGGGCGTGCCGACGAGGAGAACGCCCACGCCGCGGGCAGTGGCGAGCTTGACCATCTCGCGCACGTTCGCCTCGGCCTGGCGGTTGCCGGTGCGGCGCAGGAAGTCGTTGCCGCCTATGCAGAGAAGGAGGAGCCGGGGTGAGTGCTCGTCCAGCGCGCCCGGAAGGCGCGCCAGCGCCTGCGCCGTCACCTCGCCCGGCACGCCCGCGCGCACCACGCGCCGGCCGATGAGCTTCTCGAGCTGCGCCGGATAGCTCTCGTCCTCGTTCGCGCCGGTGCCAAACGTGAGGCTGTCGCCGAACGCAAGGACGACTGCATCGCTCGGCAAGGCGGCGAGCCGGGGGCTCTCTCCGCACGCCGCGCCGAGGAATAGAAGCGCGGCGGCGAGCGTTCTCGAGAGGGTTTGCGCAGCTAGTTGCAGAGCGCGCGCATGTTACACTTCGCGCGCCTCTGGAGGAGGAGTAATGCAGATAAAGAATGCCAAGGATTTCTGGGCCGGCCTGATGTTCCTGGCCTTCGGCGTTTTCTTCGCCGTATACGGCGCGATGTACTACCAGATGGGCACCGCCGTGCGGATGGGACCGGCGTACTTCCCGACCCTTCTTGGCGGTCTGCTCACCCTTCTCGGCGCCATCATCCTCGCCACCTCGCTCGCGACGGGCGACGGCGAGAAGCTCAAGCTGCCGTTCAACATCGTCGATCTCTTCATCGTGGTCGCCATCTACGTCGCCGGCGGCTACCTCGCCAAATTCAGCGGCATCTCGTCTGACTGGGTGATCGTCGGCGCGACGGTGGTGATCTGCCTGCTCGCGATCAAGTTCCGCCCCGACACGAGAGCGCTGGTGCTGATCAGCGCGGGTTGCCTTTTCTACGGCTACCTGATGAAGCCGGCGGGCCTGGTCGGCGCCACCGCCGCGCTGGTGTTCGTGAGCGCCTTCGGCGGGCATGAGTTCAAGTGGAAGGAAGTCATCATTCTTTACGTGATCCTCATGATCTTTTCCTGGGCCGTGTTCGTGAAGGGCCTGACGTTGCCCTTCCCGATCTGGCCCGAGGCGTTCGGCTGAGGGGGCGCGCATGGAACTCTTCAGCAACCTGATCCTCGGCTTCGGCGTAGCGTTCACGCCGCTGCACCTGCTCTACGCGCTCATCGGCGTGCTGCTCGGCACGCTGATCGGAGTGCTCCCGGGCATCGGCCCGGTGGCGACCATCGCCATGCTGCTGCCGATCACCTTCAACCTGAGCCCGACGGCAGCGCTGATCATGCTCGCCGGCATCTACTACGGCGCGCAGTACGGCGGCTCGACCACGGCGATCCTCGTCAACATCCCCGGCGAATCGTCCTCCGTCGTGACGTGCCTCGACGGCTACCAGATGGCGCGCCAGGGGCGGGCCGGCCCGGCGCTCGCTATTGCTGCGCTCGGGTCTTTCTTCGCCGGCTGCGTGGCGACGCTGATCATCGCCGTGGCGGCGCCGCCGCTCGCCGAGGTGGCGCTCAAGTTCGGCCCGGCCGAGTACTTCTCGCTGATGGTGTTCGGCCTCGTCGCGGCCACCGTGCTTGCGCACGGCTCGCTCATCAAGGCCATCGCCATGGTCGTCTGGGGGCTGCTCCTCGGCATCATCGGCACCGACGTCAATTCCGGCGTGCTGCGCTTCACCTTCGGCGTGCCCGAGCTCTCCGACGGCATCGGCTTCGCCATCGTCGCCATGGGCATGTTCGGTACCGCGGAGATCATCGGCAACCTCGAACTGAAGGACGAGCGCGAGGTGTTCACGAGCAAGGTCACGCACCTCTATCCGACTTGGGACGACATCAAGCAGGCCTGGGCGCCCGTGTTCCGCGGCACGGCGCTCGGCTCGATGCTCGGCATCCTCCCCGGCGGCGGCGCGCTGCTCGCGTCCTTCGGCGCCTACACGCTCGAGAAGAAGGTTTCCAGGCACCCCGAGCGCTTCGGCAAGGGCGCGATCGAGGGCGTGGCGGGTCCCGAGTCGGCCAATAACGCGGGCGCTCAGACCTCCTTCATCCCGATGCTCACCCTGGGCATCCCGTCGAATGCGGTGATGGCCCTGATGATCGGCGCGCTCATGATCCAGGGCATCGCGCCCGGTCCGCAGGTGATGAACGAGAAGCCGCAGCTCTTCTGGGGGCTGATCGCCTCGATGTGGGTCGGCAACCTCATGCTGGTGGTGCTCAACCTGCCGATGATCGGCATGTGGGTGAAGCTCCTCACCGTGCCGTATCGCTTCCTCTATCCGTCCATCCTGGTGTTCATGGCGATCGGCGTATTCAGCCTTTCCAACAACGCCTTCGACGTGCTGATCATGGCGATCTTCGGCGTCGCGGGCTACATCTGCGTGAAGCTCGAGTGCGAGCCCGCGCCGATGATCCTCGGCTTCATCCTCGGTCCGTTGATGGAGGAGAACCTGCGGCGCGCCATGCTGCTTTCGCGCGGCGACCCGTCGGTATTCCTCACCAAGCCGATCAGCGCCGGCTTCATCATTGCCGCCGCCATCCTGCTGGTGATCGTGGCGCTGCCCGCGATCCGGAAGAAGCGCGAAGAGGTGTTCGTCGAAGAAGGCTAGCGCGCTCGCCGCCGTCCTCCTGGCGGCGGCGACCCAGGCCTCCGCGCAGGACTGGCCGTCGCGGCCGGTCCACCTTGTCGTTCCCTATGCGTCCGGCGGGCCGGTGGATCTCTCCGCGCGCCTCATCGCGCCGAAGCTGCAGCAGGCGCTCGGCCAGCCCGTGGTGGTGGAAAACAAGCCGGGCGCCGGCGGCAACATCGGCGCCGACTTCGTCGCCAAGAGCGCCCCCGACGGCTACACGCTGGTCATGGGCGCCATTGCGACGCACGCCATCAATCCCGCTCTCTACCCGAAGCTGCCCTACGATCCGGTGCGCGACTTCCAGCACGTCGCACTGCTGGTGCAAGTGCCCGATGTGCTGGTCGTCAACAACGATGTCCCGGCCAGCACGGTCCCTCAGCTGGTGGATCTCCTCAAGAAAAGTCCCGGGAAGCTCGATTTCGCGTCCGGCTCGACCGGCTCGACCGGGCACCTCGCGGGCGAACTCTTCAAGCAGATGACCGGCACGTTCATGGTGCACATCCCCTACAAAGGCTCGGCGCCGGCCGTGGCCGACCTGCTCGCCGGCCGCGTGCAGGTCATGTTCGACAACCTGGCGAGCGCGCTCCCCAACATCCAGGCCGCCAAGGTGCGCGCGCTCGCGGTGACGACGCCGAAGCGATCGAGCTTCCTTCCCGGGATCGCGACGCTGGACGAATCAGGCCTCAAGGGCTTCGACATGACGACCTGGTGGGGCTTGATGGCGCCCGCCGGCACGCTTCAGCCCGTGGTCGACCGGCTTTCCGTCGAGGCGAGGAAGGCGATCGAAAGCCCCGACCTGCGGGAGCGCTGGCGCACGATGGGCTCCGAGCTGCCGGGCGTGCGCACGCCTGCCGAGTTCACGGCGTTTGTCGAGCGCGAGAGAAAACTCTACGCGCAGCTGGTGAAGCGCTCCGGCGCCACCGCGGATTAGACGCTCTTAGCGCCCTAAATCGCAGCGATGGTCTGGATCTCGATCAGGAACTGCTCCTGCACGAGACGATCGATGATCAGCAGCGTGTTGGGAGGGTACTTCCCGTCGGGGAACATCTTCGGGTAGTTCTCCTCACGCCAGCGGTAGAACTTCGCGATGTCCTGGGAATGAACGAGGAAGGTGGTGAACTGGACCACGTTGCGCCAGCCACCGCCCTGGGCTTTCAGCGCGATCTCGATCTGCGCGTAGACCGCGGCGCACTGCGCTTCGAAAGTGGCTCCCGGCGACAGCATGCCGGCGATGTACACGGTCTCGCCTCCTTTCACGCGGGCTACGTGCGAATACGGGCCCACTGGCTTGCCCAGCGCTTCTACGTTTCCAATCTTGATTTCCGCCATGCCTAAGCCCCCTTGGGTCTGCCGCGCGCGGCGAGTTGCGATTTGACGGCAGCGCAGAGCTCCGCGCGCCGCACCGGCTTCAGGTGATAGGCGCTCGCGCCGGCTGCCATGCACCGGTCGATCGTGCTTTGCTCGCTCACCACCGAGACGATGATCACCGGCGTCGCGGCGTTGGGCGAAGCCGCACGGATGGCGGCGAGCACGCCGAGGCCGCCGATGCCCGGCATCAGGAGGTCCAGCAGGATGGCGTCATAGGCGTAGTTGCCGGCAAACTTGAGCGCCTGCTCGCACGTGCCCGCAAGCTGCACCTCGACCTTCAGCTCCCTTGAGAGCAGGCGTGCGAGCAGCAGCCGCGTCGACTCCTCGTCGTCCACGACGAGGACGCGGTGCCGCGGCTTCAGCGCTTCCGGCGCTCGTGCCGCCACTGCACGTCGCCGCGGCCGGCATGCCGATTCAGGCGCCGCCCGGCGATGAAGAGAAGGTCGGAAAGCCGGTTGAGATAGCGGCGCGCCGGCTCGCCGACGCTTTCCTTTTGCGCGAGCGCCACCACGCTGCGCTCGGCCCGGCGGCAGATGGTGCGTACGAGATGAGCGGCGGCGGCGGCGCGGGTGCCGCCGGGGAGGATGAACTCCTTCAGCGCCGGCAGCTCGGCGTTCCAGGCCTCGATGCATGTTTCCAGGCGCGCGACGTGGGCTTCGCTCACCATCGCGTGGCCGGGAATGCTGATCTCGCCGCCGAGGTCGAAAAGGTCGTGCTGCACGTGCGCGAGGAGCTCCGCCATGTCGGCGGGGGGCTCTTCCGCGAGCAGCACGCCCAGGGCGCTGTTCAGCTCGTCCAGGTCGCCCAGCGCGCGCACGCGCAGGCTGTCCTTGGAGACGCGCGAGCCGTCGCCGAGGCCCGTCTCGCCGCCATCGCCGGTGCGCGTGGTGATCTTCGACAGGCGATGCGCCATGCGCCGATTATAGGAGGTCTTTTTTCGTCACCCGGCTCTCGAGCCGGCCGCGCGCGAGCGTCGTCGACAGGCGCTCGCCATCGCGCACGCGGCCCGCGTCGAGCACGAGGTCGCCCGCTTCGTTTCGCGTGATGCTGTAGCCGCGTGCGAGCACGGCTTCGGGGTCGAGCCCTGCGAGCGATGCCTGCAGGCGGGCGAGCCTGGCGGCGCAGTCGTGCACGCGATGCGCAAGCGCGAAGGCGAGGCGGGCCTCCAGCTGCAGCACGATCTCGCGGGAATTGCGCAGGCGTTCCTCCGGGTGCAGCAGGCGCCGCGCTGCCGCGTCGAGCCGCTGCATCGCGTACTCCATCGAGCGCCGCATTTCACGCGACACGCAGCGTGCGCACGCAGCGATCCTTTCCAGCATTTCCCTTCTCGAGGGGACAGCGAGCTCCGCTGCCGCGGTCGGCGTCGCGGCGCGCTGGTCGGCCACGAAATCAGCGATGGTGAAGTCACTCTCGTGGCCGACGCCGACGATCACCGGGATGCCCGAGGCACGAATGGCGCGCGCCAGGCCTTCTTCGTTGAACGCCCACAGGTCTTCGAGCGAGCCGCCGCCGCGCACCAGGAGCAGCACGTCGCACTCGGCCCGCCGGTTGGCCGCGCCGAGCGCCGCGGCGAGGCGACCCGCGGCGCCATCGCCCTGGACCGGCGCCGGATAGACGATGACCGGCACGGAAGGGTTGCGGCGCGCCAGCGTGGTCAGGACATCGTGCAAAGCTGCGGCGGCGAGCGACGTGACGACGCCGACCGCGCGCGGGTGAGGCGGCAACTCCCGCTTTGCCGCTGCATCGAACAGGCCTTCGCGCTCGAGCTTCTCCTTTACCCGCAGGAAGCGTTCGTAGAGTGGTCCCAGCCCAGCCGGGCGCAGCGCCTCTACCGTGAGCTGGAAGCGGCCGCGGGGCTCGTACAGGCTTACCAGCGCGCGCGCCTCGACCTGCATGCCTTCGCGCAGCTCATCCCGGAGAAGGGCGGCCCGGCTGCGGAACATGACGCAATCGACCTGCGCGCCGCGGTCCTTGAGGGTGAAGTAGAGGTGCCCGGAAGGGGCCCGGTTCAGGTTGGAAAGCTCGCCCGCCACCCAGGCAAGCGGGAAACGCCGTTCCAGCGTGTCGCGCACGCTGCGCAGCAATTCGGAAACGGTGACAACGGTTCTCTGGAATTCATTCTGCATGGCAGCAGGCGGAGCGCTGCCGAGCCTACACTATCCACACCGGCCGAAGGACCGGGGACTTTTCACCTGCCATCGCGTGTGGAAGCCGATTCTTCTGCGTAAGCGCATGTTTTATCGGTGCAAAAGAGTGCTCAAATTTTGATCGCAACCGTCTTTGGCGCCTTCATGGCTGCGATAAGCCCGGCTGACCAAGGACAATCCACAAACTTGTCCACAGCTTTTTGTGGATATCGCTGGAATCACTACAACCTGTACGGCGCCGCCCGTCGGCTGCTCGTTTTGCTGCGGCGCGTAAACTTGCCCGCGTGGCGCGCTTTGCGTACAGTCGGCCGCACGAAGCGAGAAAACTTGCAGTTCTAAAAACTATAAGGGAATAGGTTGTTCGCTCTCCTTCAGGCTGCCGGCTGGCCGATCTGGTTCCTCCTCGCCGCTTCCATCGTCGCCGTCACCCTGATCATCGAGCGCGCCATCTCCCTGCGCTCGGTGAAGATCATTCCACCGAAGCTCTTCGAGCAGGTGGTCGACGTCTACAAGCGCCAGGGCGTTTCGGAAGAGGTGCTGGAGCGCCTCGCCAAGGACTCGCCGCTCGGCGCGGTGCTCGCCGCCGGCCTGCGCAACCACAAGGCCTCGCGCTCCGTCATGAAGGAGGCGATCGAGGAGGCCGGGCGTGCCGTGGCGCACGAGCTCGAGCGCTTCCTCACGACGCTGGGCACCATCGCCACCGCCGCGCCGCTCCTCGGCCTGTTCGGCACGGTGATCGGCATGATCGAGATCTTTGGCTCGCAGTCGCCCACGGGCACCAACCCGCAGCAGCTCGCCCACGGCATCTCGATCGCGCTCTACAACACCGCCTTCGGCATCGCCATCGCCATCCCCTCGCTCATCTGCTACCGCCACTACAAGAACAAGGTGGACACGTTCGTGGTGGAGATGGAGCTCCTCGCCTCCAAGCTGGTGGACATCCTGCACGGCGAGCGGGCCGACTACCCTCCCTTGAGGGCCTAGGTGAACTTTCAAAGGGGACAGGAGAAGGAGCCGCTCGAGATCAATCTCGTTCCGCTCATCGACGTGATGATGGTGATCCTGATCTTCCTCATGATCACCACCACCTACTCGAAGTACACCGAGCTGCAGATCAACCTGCCGAGCGCCGAGGCGGACAAGCAGCAGGAGCGCTCGAACGAGGTCGCCGTGCTGGTGAACGCGCAGGGCCAGTACGTCGTCAACCGGCGCCCCGTGGTCTTCCAGAATCCGCAGCAGCTCGCGGACGAGCTGCGCCGCGCCGCCGCCACGGCGAAGGAGCCCATCGTGGTGATCAGCGCCGACGCGCACGCAACGCACCAGGCCGTGGTGCGCGTGATGGAAGCCGCGCGCCTCGCCGGCCTTTCGCAGATCACGTTCACTACCCAGTCGTCGAAGTAGCGTGAAGCACTGGTACCACCGCGGCCCGCTCGCCTGGCTGCTGTGGCCGGTGAGCCTGTTGTTTGGAGTCGCCGCATGGGCTCGGCGCGTTCTATTTCGATTGAGAATCCTGCCGAGCGAGCATCCCGGCATCCCCGTGATCGTCGTCGGCAATATCACCGTCGGCGGTAGCGGCAAGACGCCCCTTGTCATAGCGATTGCCGAGTTTCTCAAGTCAAAGGGCTGGAAGCCGGGCATCGTGTCCCGCGGCTATGGCGGCAGCACGGAGGCACCCACCGCAGTCGCGCTGACGTCGGAGCCGCAGGTGGTAGGCGACGAGCCGATCCTCATCTCGCGGCGCAGCGGTTGCCCGGTCTGGATCGGCGCCGATCGGATCGCGGCTTGCCGGGCCTTGCGCAAGGAGAACGCGGACGTCGACGTGCTGATCCTCGACGACGGCCTGCAGCACTACCGCCTGCGCCGCGATCTCGAGATCGCGGTGGTGGATGCTCGCGGACTGGGCAACGGATTCCTCCTTCCCGCGGGACCGCTGCGCGAGCCGGCCCTCCGATTGCGCAGCGTCGACGCCATAGTGGCCAACGGCGCGGCGCAGAAGGGTTATGCGATGAGGCTCGACGGCGACACGGCGCACCGCATGACCGACGCCACCGACCGCAAGCCGCCACGCTTCTTCGAGGGCGAGAAGGTGCACGCGGTGGCCGGCATCGGCGACCCGAACCGCTTCTTCCTGCACCTCGCGCGTCTCGGCTTCAAGGTGGTGCCGCATCCGTTTCCCGATCACCATCCCTTCACGGCGAAAGACCTCGAGTTCGCGGGCGACGCGCCCGTCCTGATGACGGAAAAGGACGCTGTAAAATTGCGCCGCGTTGCCAGGCCGAACTGGTGGGTGCTGCCGGTGACGGCTCAGCTCGAGCCGAAGTTCCTCGATTGGCTTTCCGGGAGGCTGGATGGGTTCCGCCGTCGATCCAAGGCTGCTTGAGATCCTTGTCTGCCCGCTCTGCAAGGGCAAGCTGTCCTACCGAAAAAAAGCGTCTCAGGACGCGGATGAGCTGATCTGCAAGGCGGACCGCCTCGGGTTCCCGGTACAGGACGGCATTCCGGTGATGCTGGAAGAGGAGGCGCGCAAGCTCCCACCTGAAGAAGAAGTGGCGTGAGCTTTACGGTCATCATTCCCGCCCGGTATGCCTCGACGAGGTTTCCGGGCAAGCCCCTTGCCGAACTCGCAGGAAAGCCGATGGTGGTGCATGTCTGCGAGCGGGCGAAGCGCAGCGGCGCGCGCGCCGTGCATGTGGCGACCGACGACGAGCGCATTGCCGCTGTTGTACGCGCGCACGGCCACTCTGTGGTCATGACGCGCGCCGATCATCCATCGGGCACCGATCGCCTCGCGGAGGCTGCGAAGAAGCTCAAGCTCAAGGACCGCGACATCGTGGTCAATGTCCAGGGCGATGAGCCGCTCATCGCGCCGCAGCTGATCTCCCGGGTCGCCCGGATTCTGGACAGGAGGAAGCTGGCGAGCCTCTCCACCGCCTGCCATGCCATCCACGACGAAGCGTCCCTTTCCAGCCCGAACGTCGTGAAGGTAGTGCTCGACCGCGACGGCTATGCACTTTATTTCTCGCGCTCCCGGATCCCTTACCCGCGCGAGGGCGCGCCGGCCTGCTATCGCCACGCCGGTATCTATGGCTATCGGGTCTCGTTCCTGAGGAAGTACGCTCGCCTGCGTCCCGCACCGCCGGAGCAGGCGGAGGCGCTGGAGCAGTTGCGCGCCCTGTGGCACGGCTACCGCATTGCGGTAGCGGTCAGCGAAACGGAGATCCCGCCCGGCGTCGACACCCCGCAGGATCTCGAGGCCGTGCGTAGAATGCTTGCATGAAGCTGATCCTGCTAGGCCCGCCAGGTGCGGGGAAGGGGACCCAGGCCAACTTCATCTGTCAGAAGTTCGGCATCCCGCAGATCTCCACCGGCGACATGCTTCGGAGCGCGGTCAAAGCCGGTTCGCCGCTTGGCCTGGAGGCGAAGAAAGTCATGGACGCGGGCCACCTCGTTTCCGACGACATCATCGTCGGCTTGGTGCAGGAGCGGCTGAAGGCCGCCGATTGCGCCCGGGGCTACCTCTTCGACGGCTTCCCTCGCACCATCCCGCAGGCCGAGGCCATGAAGCAGCACGACATCAAGATCGACACGGTGCTCGAAATCGACGTCCCGGATCAGGACATCATCTCGCGCATGAGCGGCCGGCGCGTGCACCCGGCATCGGGCCGCACGTATCACGTGAAGTTCAACCCGCCGAAGGTGGAAGGCAAGGACGACCTGACCGGCGAGCCGCTGATCCAGCGCGCGGACGACAAGGAAGCGACGGTGAGGGAGCGGCTCGAGGTGTACCGGGCGCAGACCCGCCCGCTCGTGCAGTACTACTCGGCCATACTGAAAAGAATCCCGGGAACGGGCAGCGTCGACGAGATCAGGCAGCGGGTCTTCGCGGCGCTAAGCTGATAAAATCCGACCCCTGTTTTTTTGCAGTTCTTTCAGGGGATAAAAGACTATGACCGGCGGTCTCTACTTCGCGCTCGGCTGCGCGCTCCTTGCCATCGTCTACGGCATCTGGCAGGGCGTGCGCATCACCAGCCTGCCCGATGGGAACGAGCGCATGCGCGAGATTGCGGCCGCGGTGCGCGAGGGCGCCATCGCCTACCTGTGGCGCCAGTACAAGACGATCGCGATGGTCGGCGTGGTGCTGTTCCTCGTGATCGGCTTCGTGCCGGGCCTCGGCTGGGCGAGCGCCTGGGGCTTCTTCATCGGCGCCGTCCTCTCCGGCGCCTGCGGCATCATCGGCATGAACGTCTCGGTGCGCGCCAATGTCCGCACCGCCGAAGCCGCCCGCACCGGCCTCAATGAGGCGCTGCAGGTCGCCTTCAACGGCGGCGCGGTCACGGGCCTTCTGGTGGTCGGCCTCGGCCTCCTCGGCGTCGCCGGCTACTTCGGCCTGCTCTATGCCAACGCCCTGGACAAGTCCGACCTCACGCACATCATCCATCCGCTGGTGGGACTCGGCTTCGGCGCTTCGCTGATTTCGATCTTCGCCCGCCTTGGCGGCGGCATCTTCACCAAGGGCGCCGACGTGGGCGCCGACCTCGTCGGCAAGGTGGAGGCCGGCATCCCCGAGGACGACCCGCGCAACCCGGCGGTGATCGCCGACAACGTCGGCGACAACGTCGGCGACTGCGCCGGCATGGCAGCGGATCTCTTCGAGACCTATGCCGTCACCATCATCGCCACCATGCTGCTCGGCTCGCTCATGGTGAAGTCGGCCGATCCGGCCTCGGCGGCCGCGGCGCTCGTCTATCCGCTCGCCATCGGCGGCTTCGCCATCATCGCCTCGATCGCCGGCACCTGGTTCGTCAAGGCCAAGCCCGGCGACAAGAACGTGATGCCGGCGCTCTACAAGGGCCTCATCGTCGCCGGCGTCATCGCGCTCATCGGCATCTACCCGATCACGCTGCTGATCATGGGCGACGTGGTGAAGTCGACGCCGTTCGACGTCGGCACGGCGAAGAAGCTGATCACCGTCTGGCACCTGTACGGTACCGCGGTGGTCGGCATGGCGCTCACCGGCTTCCTCGTCTGGATCACCGAGTACTACACCGGCACGCAGTACGCGCCGGTGCAGCACGTGGCCGCGGCCAGCGTTACCGGCCACGCCACCAACATCATCGCGGGCCTCGGCGTGTCGATGAAGTCCACCGCCTGGCCGGTGCTCGCGGTATGCGTCGCGATCTTCGCCTCCTATTCCCTCGCCGGCCTCTACGGCATCGCCATCGCGGCGACCTCGATGCTCTCAATGGCCGGCATCATCGTCGCGCTGGACGCCTACGGGCCGATCACCGACAACGCCGGCGGCATCGCCGAGATGGCCAACCTGCCCGATTCCGTGCGCGAGATCACCGACCCGCTGGACGCAGTCGGCAACACCACCAAGGCGGTGACCAAAGGCTACGCCATCGGCTCGGCCGGCCTCGCGGCGCTGGTGCTCTTCGCCGACTACACCCACGCCCTCGAGGCGGCGGGCAAGAGCGTCACCTTCGATCTTTCCAACCACATGGTGATCATCGGCCTTCTCATCGGCGGCCTCGTGCCGTACCTCTTCGGCGCCATGGCGATGGAAGCGGTAGGCCGCGCCGCCGGCTCGGTGGTGCTCGAAGTGCGCCGCCAGTTCAAGGAAATCAAGGGCATCATGGAAGGCACCGCCAAGCCGCAGTACGGCGTAGCGGTGGACCTGCTCACGAAGGCGGCGATCAAGGAGATGATGATTCCTTCGCTGCTGCCCGTGCTCGTGCCGATCATCGTCGGCCTCGTGCTCGGCCCGCAGGCGCTGGGCGGCGTGCTCATGGGCACCATCGTCACCGGTCTTTTCGTCGCGCTGTCGATGTCCACCGGCGGCGGCGCCTGGGACAACGCCAAGAAGTACATCGAGGACGGCCACCATGGCGGCAAGGGCTCGGATGCCCACAAGGCCGCGGTGACCGGCGACACGGTCGGCGATCCGTACAAGGACACGGCCGGCCCGGCGGTCAACCCGCTCATCAAGATCATCAACATCGTCGCGCTGCTAGTCGTGCCGCTGATGGTGTGATGCGCCTCGCTGCCGCGGTCGTGCTCGCATGCGCGGCCGCGGCGCTTCAAGCCGCCGATCGGGACACGGCGCCGCGCCCGCAGGTCAAGGCGGGCGACAGCTGGACCTACCGTCGCGTGGACTACGACTCGGGCAAGCCCACGGGACGCCTGCACGAGCAGGTGACCTTCGCCAACGAGCGGGTGATCCAGGTGGTGGGCCAGCGGGGCAGGCAGGACAAGGACCTCGACGCCACCTACACCGCGGACTGGAATTTCGTCTCCACCGCGACCGGGCGCATCTACGAGCCCGATCAGGGACTGTTCAGCTTTCCCATGCATCCGGGCGACGAGCACGACGCTCGCTACGTAGTCAAAGATCCAACGGTGGGCGCATTCGAGGTGAGCTTCGAGCGCCATGTGAGGGTCGTCGGTTGGGAGAGCGTGACGGTGCCCGCCGGCACGTTCCGCGCGCTGCGGGTGGAATCAGAGGGGCCCTTCCAGCGACGCGATATCTCCATGGCCGGCACGGCGAAGGAAGTCGCATGGTATGTCCCGGAGGTCCGGCGGTACGTGAAGTGGACGTTCCAGAACGCCACCTTCAAGGGCCGCGGTCAATGGTGGGGGTTGGAGCTGCTGGAGTACGAAGTGCAGTAGATGGGCCGCCTCTTCCTCTGCCTCCTGCTCTGTTGCGCGCAGCTCGCCTTCGCACGAGAGCGCGCTGTAGCGCAGAAGTTCATGGTCGCGGCGGCGCATCCGCTCGCCACGCAAGCCGGCTACGAAATCCTCGCGCGGGGCGGCTCGGCGGTCGACGCGGCCATAGCGGTACAGATGGTGCTCGGGCTGGTGGAGCCCGAGTCGTCGGGGATCGGCGGCGGCGCCTTCCTGCTGCACTGGTCGCAGGCCGAGCGCAAGGTGCGCAGCTACGACGGCCGCGAGACGGCGCCCGCGGCGGCGCGGCCGGACCGCTTCGCGGGAATGAGCTTCGAGCAGGCGCGCACGGGAGGCCACGCGGTCGGCGTGCCCGGCGTCATCCGCATGCTCGAGCTCGCCCACGAGCGCCACGGGCGGCTGGCGTGGGCGGAGCTCTTCCAGCCGGCGATCCGCGCCGCGGAGGACGGCTTCGTGCTCTCGCCGAGGCTGTACGCGTTGCTGCAGGGAGAGCAGCTTCTCTATGAAGGCAAGCGCAGCGGCGAGCGCGTCACCAATCCCGCCTACGCCGCCACGCTGCGCGCCGTCGCGCAGGGGGGCGCCAAGGCGTTCTACGAAGGCGCGATCGCGGCCGACATGGTTCGCGCCGTGCGCGAAAGCCGCAATGCCGGCGACATGACCGAGGCCGACGTGTCCGCCTACAACGCGGTCGAGCGCGAGCCCGTGTGCGGCAGCTATCGTGTTTGGCGCATCTGCTCGATGGGCCCGCCGAGCTCCGGCGGCGTCGCCGTGCTGCAGATCCTCGGGATACTCGAGCGCACGCCTTTCGCCGCGGCCCCGGCGCAGTCAGCCCGCGCGGTGCATTACTTCAGCGAGGCGGGGCGACTCGCCTACGCCGATCGCGCGCGCTATCTCGGCGACCCCGACTTCGTGCGCGTGCCGGTCGCGAAGCTCGTCAGTCAAAGCTATCTGACGAAAAGAGCCGGCCTGGTCGGCGAGCGCGCGATGCGCCAGGCGCTTGCCGGCGACATGGAAAGCGGCACCAGCCACTTCTCCATCGTCGAGTCCAACGGCGACGCGGTGGCGATGACCACCACCATCGAGAGCGGCTTCGGCAGCCGCGTGCTGGTGCGCGGCTTCCTGCTGAACAACGAGCTCACCGACTTCGACTTCGCGCCCGGCGGGCCGAACGAAGTGCGCGGCGGCAAGCGCCCGCGCTCGAGCATGGCGCCGACGCTGGTGTTCGACGGCGATGGCGCGTTGCGGCTCGTGGTCGGCTCGCCAGGCGGCTCGCAGATCATCAACTACGTGGCCAAAGCGCTGGTCGGCGTCCTTGACTGGCAGCTCGGCATCCAGGACGCGATCGACCTCCCCAATTTCGGCAGCCGCAACGGACCGGTACAGATCGAGCGCGGCTCGCGCTACGAAGCTCTGATCCCCGCGCTCAAGGAGCGCGGCCACGAGGTGCGGCTCCTCGAGATGGAGAGCGGCCTGCACGGGCTCGAGCGCGTGCCGGGCGGCTGGCGCGGCGGCGCGGATCCGCGCCGCGAAGGCGTGGCGAAGGGGGAGTAGGCCGCTCAGAGAGCCGCGAGGATGCGCGCCACGCAGGCCTCGGGGTCGCCGGCCACGTCGACCTCGATGGCGCCGCGCTCGCCGCTGCGCGGTGGCTCGAGCGTGGCGAACTGGCTGTCAAGCAGGGAGGCCGGCATGTAGCGGTGCTTGCGCCCGGCAAGGCGCGCGGCAATGAGCGCCTTGTCGCCGCGCAAGTGCACCACGCGAGCCGCGTCGATGCCGCGGAGGAGCCGGCGGCGATACGCTTCCTTGAGCGCCGAGCAGGCTAGCACCGCATTCTTTTCTTCGAGCAGCATGCGGTTCAACCGATCCAGCCAGGGCCAGCGGTCGGCGTCGTCGAGCGGCACGCCGGCCGCCATCTTGGCGACGTTCGCCTGCGGATGATGGTCGTCGGCGTCGATGAAGCGCCAGCCGAGGCGCTCGGCGAGCAGCCTGCCGAGGGTGGTCTTGCCGGCGCCCGAGACCCCCATCAGCACGACGATCATCGCTTCGTGACGGCGTGGCCTCCGAACTGCGCGCGCATCATGGCGAGCATGCGCCGCTCGTAGTCCGAGTGTCCCTGGCTGGAAAAGCGGTTCATGAGCGCGGCGACGATCACGGGTGCCGGCACGCCGAGCTCGATCGATTCGGCCGCGGTCCAGCGCCCTTCGCCCGAATCCGCCACCACCGGCGCGATGGCGGCGAGCGAGGCTTCGTCCTTGAGGATGGCCGCGCACAGGTCGAGCAGCCACGAGCGCACCACGCTGCCGTGCCGCCAGGTCTCGGCGAGGCGCGGCACGTCGATGTCGAGGTCCTTGCGCGCGGCAAGCAGCGCGAAGCCCTCCGCCAGGGACTGCATCATCCCGTACTCGATGCCGTTGTGGATCATCTTGGCGTAGTGGCCGGCGCCGCTCGGGCCGCAATGCAGCCAGCCGTTCTCCGCGTGCGGCGCGAGCAGGCGCGCGAAGGGCGCGAACATCTCGATCGACATCGGCGTGCCGCCGAGCATCAGGCAATAGCCATGGTCGCGTCCGTGGATGCCGCCTGAAATCCCGGCGTCGATGTAGCGCAGGCCCTGCTGCGACAGTCCGAGGGCGCGGCGCATCGAGTCGCGGTAGTGGCTGTTGCCGCCGTCGACGATGAGATCGCCCGAGGAGAGCAGCGGCACGAGGTCGCGAATCGAGTCTTCCACCGGCGCACCGGCAGGGAGCGAGAGCACGATGACGCGCTCGCCGTCCATGCGCGCGCACAGCGCGGCGAGGTTCTCGGCGCATTCGATGTTCGCCACGCCCGCGAGCGCAGCGCGCGACGCTTCCGCGGGGTCGTGGCCGATCACTTTGATTCCGGACTGCGCCAGCCGGCGCGCCATTCCGGCGCCCATCCTGCCCAGCCCGACGATGCCTATCTGCATGAAGCTCTCCTGAACGTGTGCGGCGATTCTAGGGTCTCAGGGAGAGCATGGATATCGTCGACTTGGTGCAGTGGCCCGCCATGACAGCGACTGTCGTTGCGGCGTGGCTGGTGGCGTCACGCTCCGCGCACAAGCGCGCTGCGGGCTTCTGGTGCTTCCTGCTCTCGAACGTGCTGTGGGTGGTGTGGGGCCTGCACGACCATGCCTATGCGCTGATCGGACTGCAGTTCTGCCTCGCCGCCATCAACATCCGCGGCGTCTACAAGAACGACTGAGCGAGCCTCGCGGGGTCGGGATCGGCGGCGGGCAGCGCGAAGCTCCGCAGCCAGGTGATCTGGCGCTTTGCAAGCTGGCGCGTCGCGACGATGCCTTCCTCGCGCATTTGCCCCGCGTCCGTCTCGCCCTCGAGATGCCGCCACGCCTGCCGGTAGCCGACGCTGCGCATGCTCGGCAGGACGGCGCTCAGGTGGAACTGTTTCCTGAGATTCTTCAGTTCTTCAAGGAGGCCCGCGGCCAGCATGGCATCGAAGCGCTCGGCGATGCGTCGATGCAGCACCTCGCGCTCCGGCACGAGCGCGAATGCCTTCACCTTGAACGGCGGCTCAGCGGCGGATTTGCCCTGCAGAGACGAGAGGGGCTTGCCCGAGACCCTGAACACCTCGAGCGCGCGCTGGATGCGCTGCGCGTCGCGTGGCTTGATGCGCTGGGCGCTCTGTGGATCGACGCGCTCGAGCTCTTCATGCAGCGCCGGCCAGCCACGCTCCACGGCTTCTTTCGTAATGGACTCCCGGATTGCATCGTCGGCGGGCGGCAGCGCATCGAGGCCGCTCACCAGAGCGCGGTAATAGAGCATCGTCCCGCCCACGATGAGCGGGACTTTCCTTCTCTGCAGGATGTCCTCGATGACCCGGATGGCATCGTCGCGCCAGCGGCCGGTGGAATAGCGCTCGGTTGGATCGACGACGTCGATGAGGTGGTGCGGCACGCGCGCGCGCTCTTCGGCCGAGGGCTTGGCGGTGCCGATGTCGAGGCCGCGATACACCTGCGCCGAATCCATGGACACGATCTCCATGGGGAGGCGCTCGGCGAGCGCCAGGGCGAGGGTGGACTTGCCGCTAGCCGTCGGCCCAAGAAGGGCGAAAGCCCTACCGGCCACCGTTCATCGTCCTCCTGCGACGTCTAGGATCGCTCCGGTGACGTACGAGGCTTCGTCGGAGGCGAGCCAAAGGATGCTGCGCGCGATCTCCTCCGGCTCGCCGGCGCGGCCAAGGGGCGCCTGGGCCCCGATCCTGTCGGCCCGCTCGGCGTCGCCGCTCGAGGCGTGGATCTCGGTATGGATCACGCCCGGACGGATGGCGTTGACGCGGATGCCCTCGGCGCCGACTTCCTTCGAAAGGCCGAGCGTGAGCGTGTCGACTGCGGCTTTGGAGGCGGCGTAGTCGATGTACATCGCCGGGCTGCCGAGGCGTGCCGCGACCGAAGAGATATTGACGATCGAACCGCCGGCGCCGCCGTGCTTCTTCGACATGCGCTTCACCGCTTCGCGCGCGCAGAGGAAGCTGCCGGTGACGTTGATCGCCAGCATGCGGGTGATGCGGGCGGCGGACATCTCGTCGAGCCGGGCTGCGAGGTCGACTATGCCGGCGTTGTTCACAAGGACTTTGAGCTTGCCCAGCTGATCGCAGGTCTGGAACAGCTTGACCACGTCGGCTTCCGACGCGACATCGGCGCGGACCGCCAGGCCGCCGACTTCCCGCGCCAGCGATTCGGCAACCTCGCGCGCCTGCGTGTAGTTGATGCAGACCTTGTAGCCGCGCGCGGCCGCGAGCCGCGCGGTGGCGGCGCCGATGCCGCGGCTGCCGCCGGTGATGAGCATGACGCCCGCCATTACCTGCCCCTGAGGAAAAGCCGGTCGAGGTCGGCGAGCGTGAGCTGGTACCACGTCGGCCGGCCGTGGTTGCAGCTGCCCGAGCGCTCGGTCTCCTCCATCTCGCGCAGCAGGGCGTTCATCTCCGCGATGGTCAAAAGTCGGTGGGCGCGCACCGCCGCATGGCAGGCCATCGTGGCGAGCAGCTCGTTCTGGCGCGCGCTCAGCACCTCCGCCGCGCCGTATTCGCGGATCTCGCGCAGCACGTCGCGCGCGAGGCCCGGCACGTCGCCGCCCGCGAGCAGCGCCGGCGCGCCGCGCACGGTGAGCTCGTTCGGCCCGGAGGCGGCCATTTCGAGGCCGATGCGCTCGAGCGTCTCGCGGTTGTCTTCCGCTGCTGCGAGGTCGAGCGCGTCGGCGGAGAGCACGGCCGGAACGAGCAGCTGCTGCCGTGCAACGTCGCCCGAATCCATGCCCTTCTTCAGCCGTTCCATGACGATGCGCTCATGCGCGGCGTGCATGTCGACGAGGACCATCCCGGCCTCGTTCTGCGCCAGGATGTAGATGCCGTGCAGCTGCCCGAGCGCGAAGCCGAGCGGCGGGCTTTCCCGTCCGGCCGGCAGCGGCTCGATCGCCTTCTGCATGAACGCCTGGTAGGCCGCGGAGGGTTGCGCCAGGCCGAGAGACGGCTGGATGAAACCCGAAGAGGAAGGAATCGTGGCATAGGAGATTGGCGCATCGGCGGCCCCGGGCGAGAGCGCCCGCGCCACCACGTTTCGCACGAACTGGTGCACGGTGCGCGAGTCGCGGAAGCGCACCTCGATCTTCGCCGGATGCACGTTCACGTCCACCGCGCGCGGATCGATCTCCAGGAAGAGCAGGTAGGCGGGCTGGCGCTCGCCGTGCAGGAGCTCCGCATACGCGTCGCGCACGGCATGGGCGAGCACGCGGTCGCGCACGTAGCGGCCATTGACGAAAAGATACTGCGCATCGGTGCGCGCCTTGGCCGCCTGCGGCGTGCCGGCGAGGCCGGTGAGCGCCAGGTCGCCGGCGCGCACCTCGACCGGCACGCTCGCTTCCGAGAACTCCCGCCCGAGCAGCGCCGCCGCGCGCTCGGCGAGGGTTTGTGCGCGCACATGGCGCAGCGCGCGGCCGTTGTGCTTCAGCGCGAAGGCGACTTCGGGATGGGCGAGGGCGATGCGCCTGAAGGCCTCCTCGCAATGGCCGAACTCGGTCTGCTCGCTCTTCAGGAACTTGCGCCGCGCCGGCGTATTGAAATAGAGCTCCTCCACGGTGACCGTGGTGCCGGGCTGGCGCGCCGCCGGCTCGATGGCGCTGCTATCGCCGCCATCGGTGCGCAGCAGGCTCGCATGCGCTTCGCCCGCCGGACGGCTGCAGATCGAGACGCGGGCCACCGAGGCGATCGAAGCGAGCGCCTCGCCGCGGAACCCGAGCGTGCCGACCTGGTGCAGGTCCTCGAGGCTCGCGATCTTGCTCGTGGCATGGCGGGCAAACGCGAGCGGCAGGTCGCCCTTAGCGATGCCGCCGCCGTCGTCCTCGACCTGGATGCGCCGCACGCCGCCCTCGTCGAGCGTGATCGTGATGTCGCGCGCGCCGGCGTCGAGGCTGTTTTCCAGCAGCTCCTTCAGCACCGAGGCCGGCCGCTCGACCACTTCGCCCGCGGCGATCTGGCTCACGAGGAGCTCGGGTAGCACGCGAATGGCGGTCACGCGGGCAGTATATAGAATCGGGCGATGGAGCTCGTCGCGTCGCTGTGGGATTTCGTCGTGCACCTCGACGCGCATCTTTCGGCGTTCATCGCCGAGCACGGCGCCTGGGTCTACGCGCTGCTGTTCGCCATCGTCTTCTGCGAGACCGGGCTGGTGGTGACGCCTTTCCTGCCCGGCGACTCGCTGCTTTTCGTGGTGGGAGCGCTCGCCGCGGCGGGCGGCATGCACATCGGCCTTGTCATCGGCCTCCTGATCGCCGCCGCGCTGTGCGGCGACAACGCCAACTACTGGATCGGCCGCTGGAGCGGGACTCGGCTATTCGCCCGCTGGATCAATCCGGCGCACCTGAAGCGCACGCACGAGTTTTACGAGCGCCACGGCGGCAAGACAATCGTCATCGCGCGCTTCATGCCCATCGTGCGCACGTACGTGCCCTTCGTCGCCGGGCTCGGCGCCATGCCCTACGGCCGTTATCTCGGGTTCTGCGTCCTGGGCGCCGTGCTTTGGGTCGGGCTGCTGTGCGGCGCGGGCTACTTCTTCGGCAACATCCCCGCGGTGAAGTCCAACCTAACGCTGGTGATCGTGATCATCGTGCTCATCTCGATCTCGCCGGGCATCGTCGCCTGGGTGAAAGCAGAGCGACAGACGTAAACAGCGGCTGATAGCTGACCTTCGCCGGTTTCTGGCGAGTAAGCGGAAAAACTGGGTTAGTACGTCACCTTGAACGTCGTCCAGTCTGGCCTAGAAATCGGCGCCTCTGCCCATTTGATCAGTTCGAGTTCAAGCACCCGGTTGTTCTCATCGGCGTACACCGTTACGGAGATTTCCGAACCGTCGCCATCGCGCATGCTTCCGCCGACAGGATATGCATGTTGCCCTCGGTAGGGAGGCCGTTCATAGCCGCGAAGGTGAAATCTCAGTCTTGATCCATCCCCCGTCGTGTCTGTGACACCGCATTCCTGGATATCAGCGAGGAATCGTATTCGCTCACCATCTGATAGACCGGTGCTTAGGTCCACCAACGCTTCGCGCTCTGAATCCGTAAGTTCTCGCATTACCTCATTTGACAGGGAATATGGTCCCCACGTTTACGATTCCACTCGGCAACACTCGCGCATGATATTCGATCAGTACGCTTCGGATCGCACACTTCGCCGAATCCATGCAAGTAGCGCGCAAAGTAATGTTGCGACCAACGCTGTTTGGAGAAGACAACCGGTGTAAAGGACGTAATCTGTGCTTGGCAATTCTCCTGGCGAGTAAAACGAGATCTCGCCGATCCACGGCTTGACAAAAAGTGAATAGGCCGGCCAATGCGCAAAGTGCCAAGTGTCCCCAACAATCCTCGCTAGGAAGTTAGTCTCATGGGCATAGAACGCCCATGACCAATATAGAGCAGCCCAGGCGAAATCCACGCCGACGGCGCTCCCCACGCAAATCCAGCAGCCGCTCCACGCGCGCCCTCTCAGCACTGGTAGCCTCCGCACAAGCGCGGCCCAATATATCGGCCCCCTTCATTGAGTCGAACTGGAGCATTCGGTGCCAACTGCCGCATGACTGCGCGTTCGACGCTCACGGAAAAGCGAGCGTGCGAATTCTCGTCGAATATGTTTCTGTCTGTCAGCACTGCGTGCCCCAGTTCGTGCGCGATGACGCGGTCAATTGTTATACCGCGGAAGTATCCCCCTCCAAGACTCGGCAATTCAACGTTCCGGAGTGCTGCTGGGTTGACCAACACCAGAGCCCCACCGCCCTCTAGAGGGATCGTCACACCTGGGGTCGCGGGGCCCAATGACTCGTCAATCATGAAGTGGTAGGGGCGGGGAGAACGATCTAGTCCGGCAAAATAGGTTTCTGCATCCGACGACCGCGAACGCACACTTGCAATTGCCCTTCTCATTTCCGGATCGAATGAGAGCTCGTTAAAGAGATATCCATAGGCTGCGGTCTGTGCACCATTGGCGAACTTGCCGCCACCTATTGTCGAAGCGGTCCCGCCGATGACGCTGACGGCAATACCCTTTCCGATGGGGTCAAGGCCGTCAATCGCGAAGGTAGCGGCTTTCGCAACCCCCGCCGCCAAGGCGCCGGACCCGCATTGGTCGCCGGACATTTCTGCGCTTATGCATCCCGCCATGGCGTGAGCTCCGATTCGCTCCGGGCTTATGACATCTGCAGGACCAAAATTACCGGCCAGCGTAAAGAGCGTGGCGCTGACTGCGCCGTGCACGCCGCCCTCGAGGGTGCCCGTACCAACTACGCCACCAGCAAATCCTCCAGCCACCGCGTTCGCTACCGCGTTACCGGTTAGTCCGACGGTGCCTTCCGCCATGTTTGTCAGCCACGTCAAGTCGCCGTAACCCAGATAAGCAGTGAGCGCGATGGACGCGATCATTTGCGTCGTAGCGCCGGAAACATGCAGGCCGCCGATACTCCAGTAGCCACTCGGATCGCTGTATCCGAGAGGATTGTTGAACGCGTAGCCGTAGCGGTTGTAGGAAAGCAGATGGCTCGGATCCTGAACAAGCGGATCGGGCGAGATAAAGCGCGCGAGCACCGGGTCGTAGATGCGGCCGTTCATGTGGATGAGGCCGACTTCGTCCAGGTGCTGGTGACCCGTGTAGCCGCGATCAGTGGTGACTGGATCGATCGCGTTGTTCGGATCGTCGGAGCCGTTCGGGTTGCGACGCTTGCCATAGGGCTCGTAAGCGAGCCGTTCAAGATTGGTGCCTTGGTCGTCCTGCATGACCAGGGGTGACCCCTGCTGATCCGCGTAGAAGAAGCGGTAATACGGCGCGGTATCGTCGCTGAAGGACTTGTAATAACCGATCACGCGCCCGTTGGCGCTGATGTAGTTCGTGTGCTCATGGACGCCGTCGGCGCGCTTGCGATTCTCGAACAGCAGTGAACTGGCGCCGCCAGGGTGCACATAGTGGTAGGTCTCGGTGTTTTGCGCGAGGGTTGGCGGTGCGAACAGCAGGCGGCTGAAACGACGGCTGTCGCAAGGACAGATAGATCACGCATGGCACGCCCTCCGTGCAGCGCGATCCCCCCATGCGTCCAAAACGCAGATCGCGCTTTAGTGGAACCAGCGTGCTCGCGCTGATCTGCAAACGTCAACATTCCTGAAAGTGATGCAACGTCCGGAGACAACTCCTTGACGCGCTAAGCGTCGTGAAGATGCAGTGAAATCGCTCCGAGGAATTTCACTCCGTTGAGGACTCTGGAAACCGGCGCAGCTTGATGTCGCGCTCGGTCCGGCTCATCAGGCCCAGCATCTGCTTCGCCTGGGGATAGAGCTTCACCCCGCTCTCCGTAGGCGCGATAACGCGATAGCGGCGCAGGAAGAGCCGCGTGCCGAGGGATTTCTCCAGGTTACGGATGTGCTTCGAGATGTTGGACTGGGTGGTGCCGAGCACCTGCGCGGCGCGCGTGAATCCGCAGTGCTCGTAGACGGCGACGAAGATCTTCAGCTCGTGCTCGTTCATGTGTCGCTCCCCGCCGAAGCCAAGATATCGACGGCATGGTGGAGCGCAAGGAGAAAAGTCCGCGTGGAAAATCCGAGTGAGGGCGCGCCGTCGCTCCATCACGACAAGACAATTGGACCCCCGCTATCGCGGGGAAGACGAATCTCGCGCCGCTAGTTAAGAGCGAGGGGTGAGGCGGCGCGCGGCGGGTGGCGCGCGACGTAGTCCTTGATGCCCTCGAGGATGGCGCGGGCGAGCTTGTCGCGGTAGGCCTCGTCGTTGAGGCGCTTCTCTTCGTCGGGATTCGAGATGAAGGCGGTCTCGACGAGGATCGACGGCACGTCGGGCGACTTGAGAACGGCGAAGCTCGCCTGCTCGACCTTGCCTTTGTGCAGGTCGTTCACCCCGCCGAGCTTCGACAGCACCGAGCTGCCGAGGCGCAGGCTGTAGTCGATGGTCGCGGTCTGCGAGAGGTCGATGATGGTCTTCTTGACGTAGTCGTCCTTGCCGCCGAGCTTGACGCCGCCGATCAGGTCGGCGGCGTTCTCCTGCTTGGCCAGAAGGCGCGCGAGCTCGGAAGTGGCGCGGCGATCGGAGAGGGCGAATACCGAAGAGCCCTTCGCGTGCGGCTTCGAGTAGGAGTCGGCGTGGATCGACACCAGCAGGTCGGCCTTCACCTTGCGCGCCTTGTCGACGCGCACGTCGAGCGGCAGGAAGAAGTCGCCGTCGCGCGTCAGCATGGCGCGCATGTTCGGCTCATTGTCGATCAGCGCCTTGAGGCGCTTGGCGATGGCGAGGGTCACGTTCTTCTCGCGCAGGCCGCGACGCCCGATGGCTCCGGGGTCTTCGCCGCCGTGCCCGGCATCGATGACGATGGTGGCAAGGCGCGCGACCTCCGGCGCCTTTTCATTCGCTGCTTTCTCGGCCGCAGGCGCCACCGGCTTGTTGCTCTGCTCGATCAGCTCGGCGAGCGGGTCGATGGCGACCAGCGGATAAATGTCGAGCACGAGGCGATGCCCGTATTCGCCCACCGGCGGCAGCGCGAAGACCTGCGGCCGCACCTCCGCCTTGAGATCGAGGACGATGCGCGTGACGCCGGGACGGTTCCGCGCGACGCGCACGCCCTTGATGTACGGATCGTCTGCAGCCACCTTGCCGTCGAGCTCTGCGAGCGCGGGCGTCATGTCGGTCTCGAGATCGAGCACCAGGCGGTCGGGGTTGTTCACCGAGAAGATCTGGTGAGCGAGACCCGATTTCGATTCGAGGGTAAGGCGGGTGTACTCCTTGGCGGGCCAGATCCGGCTCGAGCTGACCTGCGCGTGCGCGGTGCCTAGGAAGAGGAGAGCGAGGAGAGCCAGGCCTCCCCAGCTGGCGAGCGAGCGCTCAGCAGTGCACTGCGCGCTTCGCCGTCGTGGCTCATCAGAACGTGCACGTCGGGCGGAGGCAACAGCGAGCCGACGCGCTCCGGCCACTCGATCACGCAGACCGAGTCCGGGCGGAAGTAATCGCGCAGGCCGGAGCTCAGCCATTCGGTCTGGTCTTCGAATCGATAGAAATCAAAGTGATACAAGTCTAATCTCGAAAGGGCATAAGGTTCAACCCAAGTGTAGGTCGGGCTCTTCACGGCGCCCTGCACGCCGAGGGCTCGAAGAAGCCCGCGCACGAGGGTGGTCTTGCCGGTTCCCAGGTCACCCTGGAGGTGCAGGACGCGGCCCGGCGCGATGCCCGCGGCGAGGCGCGCGCCGAGTGCCGCCGTGGCCTGCGCATCCGGCAACTTAAGATCGAGCACCATGGATTACGACGCGCTCGCGGGGTGCATTCGCCTCTGGGGAAAGGAGCTCGGCTTTGATGCCGTCGGGATTGCCGATGCCGACCTCTCGGCTGCGGAGCCGCGGCTGCTCGAGTGGCTGGCGCAGGGCCGGCATGGCGAGATGGAGTATATGGCGCGCCACGGCGCTCTCCGCGCCCGGCCGGCCGAGCTCAAGCCCGGCACCATGCGGGTCATCTCCTGCCGGATGAACTACCTCGTTTCTTCAAGCCAGCCTCCTCTCGGAAGAGAGGAGAACGCCTATGTCGCTCGCTATGCTCGCGGCCGCGACTATCACAAGGTCGTGCGCGCGCGCCTGCAGAAGCTGTGCGACCGCATTGCGGCCGAAGTAGGGCCCTTCGGGTACCGCGTGTTCACCGATTCGGCGCCCGTGATGGAGGTCGAGCTCGCGGCCAGGGCGGGGCTCGGCTGGCGCGGCAAGCACACGCTCCTTCTGGACCGCACCGGCTCATGGTTCTTCCTCGGCGAGATCTTCACCGACCTGCCGCTGCCCGCGGATGCGCAGGTCGAAGAGCACTGCGGCACCTGCAGCCGCTGCATCGCCGCCTGCCCGACCGGCGCCATCGTCGCGCCCTACCAGCTCGATGCGCGGCTCTGCATCTCCTACCTCACCATCGAGCACAAGAGCGCGATCCCCGAGGAATTGCGCCCGCTCATCGGAAATCGCGTCTACGGCTGCGACGATTGCCAGATCGCCTGCCCGTGGAACGGCTTCGCGCAGCCGGGCAACGAGCCGGACTTCGCGGTGCGCAACGGCCTCGATCGCGCCACGCTGGTCGAGCTCTTCGCCTGGACCGAAGCCGAGTTCGACGATCGCCTGCAAGGTTCGCCGATCCGGCGCATCGGCTATGAGCGGTGGCTGCGTAACCTCGCGGTAGGGCTGGGAAACGCGCCTTCTTCGCCTGAAGTGATCGAGTCTTTGCGCGCCCGTTTGGACCATCCCTCCGCGCTAGTCACGGAGCACGTGCGTTGGGCAATGTCACGACATGAAGCGACGCCATGAACCCTTGGCAGCCTGATCGCCTGCTCCCGGGATTCGAAGCCCGCGCGCTCGCCTTCCCGCCGGATTACGACGGCGCGGTGGTATCGACGCTCGTGCGCCTGCCGGTTCGCCGTGCGCCGCGCGGTGCCGTGCTTTACGTGCACGGCTTCAGCGACTATTTCTTCCAGCGACACATGGCGGAGCGCTTCGCCGCGGAGGGCTACGCCTTCCACGCCCTGGATCTGCGCAAGTTCGGTCGTTCGCTGCAGCCGCACCAGCACCCCAATTTCTGCAAGAGCGTCTCGGAGTACTACGCCGACCTGAGCGCCGCGCTCGACGTGATCGACGCGCCGGTGCTGCTCGCCGGCCATTCGATGGGCGGACTGGTGTGCGCGCTCTACGCGCACGAGGGCGCGGCGCGCGAGCAGGTGCAGGCGCTCTGGCTGAACAGCGCGTTCTTCGACTGGAAGCTGCCGGAATGGCGCAAAGTCCAGCTGCATCTCGCCGCGGCGGCGGGACGCTATTACCCCTTTCTCAACGACCCGAAGGCGTTCAAGCCCGACTACACGCGCGCGCTCCTCACCGAGTGGGACTTCGACACGAAGCTCAAGCCGGAGAACGGCTTCCCGCTCTATTACGGCTGGCTGGGCGCGATCACCGATGCCTTCGAGAAGGTGCATCGCGGCCTGCGCATCGAGTGCCCGGTGCTGTCGATGCATTCCGACGAGGCCGACGTGGTGCTCGACTGGCGGCACATCGCGCGCTGGTCACGCACGCTCGGACCCAACGTAACGGTGCTGTCCTTCCCGGGCGCGTGGCACGACCTGGTGCTTTCGCCGGGCCGCACGCGGGAGGCGGTATTCAGCGAGCTCTTCGCCTGGGCGGAACGAGCCGTAGCGTTGCCAGCGTAGCGAGCAAGCACCGGAGTGGACGACGAGAATCGCGTCGGCCATCATGGCGCCAGCATGACACAACCCCGGTTTCCGAAGCTCTCCACGGAGCAGATGACGCCCGAGCAGCGCAAGGTGGCGGAGGTCATCAGCGCCGGCCCGCGCGGAGAGGTGCGCGGCCCTTACATCGCGCTGCTCCACCATCCGGCGCTCGCGCAGCACCTGCAAAGCCTCGGCGAGCAGCTGCGCTGGAAGAGCACGCTGCCGCAGAATCTCGTCGAGCTGGCGGTGCTGGTGACGGCGCGGCGCTGGACCTGCCAGCATGAGTGGCTGGTCCACGAGCAGCTCGCGCGCAAGGCGGGATTGGACGGCGCCATCATCGAAGCGATCCGCATGCACCGCGAGCCCAAGGCGGAAGGCGACGAGGCGCTGGTGTATTACTTCTGCCGCGACGCCCACGACACGGGCAGGGTGAGCGACGAAGCTTTCGAGGCCGTCAAGGCGCGCTTCGGGCTCGAAGGCGCCATCGAGCTGCTGGTGCTTTCCGGCTACTACACGCTGATGGCGATGGTGCTGAACACCGCCGGCCTGCCGCTGGCGGGCAACGTCCCGCCGCCGCTCAAGTAGATCTCAGCCCTTTTCGCGCGGGCGCGCGGGATCGGCGATCCACTCGCTCCAGGAACCGGCGAAGAGCCTGGCGCCCTTGAGGCCGGCGATCTCCATGGCGAGCAGGTTGTGCGTCGCGGCCACGCCCGAGCCGCAGTAGTTGACGACCTCGGCTGCAGGGCGGCCCGCGAGCACGGCTTCAAACTGGGATTTCAATTCGGATGAAGATTTGAAAGTGCCGTCCGCGGCGACGTTGTCCATGTTGAAGCGGTTCTTCGCACCGGGAATGCGTCCGGCTTCGGGATCGATCGGCTCCTGCTCGCCGCGGTAGCGCGCGGGCGCGCGTGCATCGAGGAGAAGCTGCTGGCCGAGGCGGCGCTGCACGGTACGTACGCTGACGGCGGCGTCCTCGTCCAGATGAATTGCATATTCGGTAGCGGAGAAGGAGGGCACATCGGCCGTCACCGGCCGGCTTTCCTTGGACCATTTGGCGATGCCGCCGTCCAGGACGGCGACGGCTTCATGACCCACCCAGCGCAGCATCCACCAGAGTCGCGCAGCCATGGCGCCGTTGCCGGCGTCGTAGCAGACGACCTGGTCGGCAGGCTTCAGTCCCAGGGTACCGAGCCAGGCGCCAAAAACTTCGGGATCCGGCAACGGATGGCGGCCGTTCTTGCCGGTCTTGGGTGCAGAGAGGTCGCGATCGAGGCTGGCGAAGAGCGCGCCTGGGATATGCGCTTCGCGGTACTGGCTCTCGCCGAGCTCGGGTTTGGCGAGGTCGTGGCGGCAATCGAAGATGCGCCAGGCGCCGAGGTGCGCCGCCAGCTCGGCGGTCGAGACTAGGGTCCTAGAGGCCAAGGCGGCGATGCAGGTATTCGTGGAAATGCACTTCGGCGTCTTCCATCGGCGACTGGTACGGGCCCATGTCGTCCTGGCCCTGCTCCCAGAGCGCGCGGCGTCCGCGATCCAGGCGCATGCAGATCTCGTTGTCCTCGATCGCGGTCTCGACGTAGGCAGCCTGCTGCGCCTCGACGAACTCGCGCTCGAAGAGCGCGATCTCCTCGGGGTAATAGAACTCGACGACGTTGGTCGTGCGCGTCGGCGAGCGCGGAATGAGATTGGAGACGACCAGCACGTTCGGATACCACTCGAAGGTGAGGCCGGGGTAGTAGGCAGCCCAGAGCGCGCCGTACTTCGGCGTCTTGCCGGCGAGGTGCTTCAAGCACTGCTCGTGCCACTTGCGGTACACCGGGGTGCCCGGGCGCTCGAGCCCGGCCTTGGCGGCGACGATCTGGATCGAATGATGCTCGCCGTAGTCGACGCTGAAGTTCTCGCAGTCGGTGAAGTTGCCGAGGCCCGGATGGTAGAAGTTGACGTGGTAGACCTCGAGGTAGGTCTCGACGAAGGTTTTCCAGTTGATGTCGTATTCGTCGATGCGCACGGAGTCGAGCACGTAGCCGCTGAAGTCCCAGTCGGCCATGGTGGTGATGCGCGAGAGATCGCTGCGCGGATCGCCCGGCCCGGCGAAGAGCAGGCCGTTCCAGCGGGTGAGCGGCGTGGAGTGCAGCTTCACGCAGGGGCTCTCGGGAAAGTGCGGGGCGCCAAGGAGCTCGCCCTTGAGATCGTACGTCCAGCGGTGCAGCGGGCAGACGATGTTCTCGATGTTGCCCTTGCCCTCCAGCATGATCGACTGGCGGTGGCGGCAGACGTTGGAGAGCAGCTCGACGCCGGAAGCATTGCGCACCAGGACCTTGGCGTGGTCGGTCCATGGGAGCGTGTAGTAATCACCGACGTTCGGCACCATCAGCTCGTGCCCGACGTAGTTCGACCCGGCGTCGAAAAGAAGCTTCTTCTCGAGCGCGAAGATGGCGGGGTCGAAGTACCAGGAAACCGGCAGCTGACAGCGCGCGGGCTTCAGCTCGCGCAGGCTTGCTACGTTGGACATCTCGAGTCGGTTTTCAGGAAGGTGAGCTGAGCTAAGGGACTAAAAACACTGCATTTTACCGTAAACTTCGGTGATGACCAAGGCGGCCGCGGAGCCCAGTTTCGAGCAGGCGCTCGCAGAGCTGGAGAAGATCGTTGCGCGCATGGAGCAGGGCCAGCTCACGCTCGAGCAGGCGCTCGCTTCGCACAGGCGCGGGCTCGAGCTCGCCAGGCTCTGCCAGCAGCGCCTCGAGGTCGCGCAGCAGCAGGTGAAGGTTCTCGAAGGCGAGGTGCTGAAGCCGCTCGCTCGAACCGTGGAGAAAAGCGGCGAGAAGAGCGGCGAAGATGACTGATTTCCAGGCGTGGATGGGCGGGGTGCAGGCGCGCGTCGAGTCCGCGCTCGCGCGCCTGCTGCCGAATCCGCAGGTCGCACCGGCGCGCCTGCACCAGGCCATGCGCTACGCCGTGCTCGAAGGCGGCAAGCGCATGCGGCCGCTCCTTGTCTTCGCCGCGGGCGAGCTGAGCAACGCGCCGCCGGAGCGGCTGGAAGTCGCCGCCTGCGCCGTCGAGATGATCCACGCCTATTCCCTGGTGCACGACGACATGCCGTGCATGGACGACGATGTGCTGCGCCGGGGCAAGCCGACGGTGCACGTGGAGTACGACGAGGCGACTGCGCTGCTGGTCGGAGACGCTCTACAGTCTTTGGCTTTTCAACTCTTGAGTGAGAATCAGCTGGCAAGCGAGCCCCACCGCCAGCTCGAGATGATCCGGCTGCTCGCCATCGCGTCGGGCTCGCGCGGCATGGCGGGCGGCCAGGCAATCGACCTCGAGTCCGTGGGCAAGACGCTCGCGTTGCCCGAGCTCGAGTTCATGCACATTCACAAGACCGGGGCGCTGATTCGCTGCGCGGTGCTCCTGGGTTTTTCATGCGGCCAGTCCCTCCAGGAATCGGACCGGGCACGACTCGACCGCTACGCTAAGGCCGTCGGCCTGGCCTTCCAGGTGGTGGACGATGTGCTCGATGCCGAGGCGAGCACGGCAACTCTGGGAAAAACGGCCGGGAAGGATGCAAAACAGGGGAAGCCGACCTACGTTTCCGCGGTCGGCGTGGCGCGCAGCCGGCAGCTTGCCGAGGAGCTGCGCGAAGAGGCGCAGGCGGCGCTGCGGGACCTGGGCACTCGCGCGGCGCGCCTCTCGGCGCTCGCGGACTTCGTGGTTCTGCGAAAATTCTAGGTTCGATGGCCACCCTGACCGAAGACCTGGGCAATCCGGCGGACAAGTCGACGGCTTCCTACGACCCGACGATGTACGAGCTCCTGAAGACGATCGACGACCCGGCGCAGCTGCGCCAGCTGGACCGCCGGAGCCTCGGGCAGCTTGCCGACGAGCTGCGCGCGTACGTGCTCGAGTCGGTCTCCAAGACCGGCGGCCACCTGTCGTCCAACCTGGGCACGGTCGAGCTGACCATCGCGCTGCACTACGTCTTCGACACGCCGGAAGACCGCATCGTCTGGGACGTCGGCCACCAGACCTATCCGCACAAGATCCTCACCGGGCGGCGCGAGGGCATGTCGAAGCTGCGCATGCTCGAGGGCATCTCCGGCTTCCCGCGCCGCGCGGAGTCCAGGTACGACACCTTCGGCACGGCGCATTCGTCGACCTCCATCTCGGCCGCGCTGGGGATGGCTGTTTCCGCGAAATTGAAGAACGAAGACAGGCGGTGCATCGCGGTCATCGGCGACGGCGCCATGTCCGCCGGCATGGCGTATGAGGCGATGAACAACGCCGGGGCCATGGATGCGAACCTGCTCGTCGTGCTCAACGACAACGAGATGTCCATCTCGCCGCCGGTCGGCGCGCTCACCAACTATCTCGCGCGCCTGCTCTCCGGCCGCCTATATGCCAGCGCCCGGCGCGCGAGCGAGCACCTGCTGAAGCGCGTGCCGCTCGCGCTGGAAATCGCGCGCCGCGCAGAGGAGCATGTGAAGGGCATGGTCACGCCTTCGACGCTTTTCGAGGAATTCGGCTTCAACTACATCGGGCCGATCGACGGCCATGACCTCGACGCGCTGGTGCCGACGCTCGCCAACATCAGGAAGCTGAAGGGTCCGCAGTTCCTGCACGTCATCACGCGCAAGGGCCAGGGCTACAAGCTCGCCGAGGACGATCCGATCACGTACCACGGGCCGGGCAAGTTCGATCCCTCGGTCGGCATCAAGGCCCCCGTCGGCGCGCGCGCTACTTACTCGCAGATCTTCGGCCAGTGGCTGTGCGACATGGCGAGCGAGGAGCCGCGCATGGTCGCCATCACCCCGGCCATGCGCGAAGGCTCGGGCATGGTCGAGTTTTCGCAGCGATTCCCGACGCGCTATTTCGACGTCGGCATTGCCGAGCAGCACGCTGTGACTTTCGCGGCCGGCCTCGCGTGCGAAGGCATGCGCCCGGTTGTGGCGATCTACTCGACCTTCCTGCAGCGCGGCTACGACCAGCTGATCCACGACGTCGCCATCCAGAATCTGCCGGTGCTCTTCGCGCTCGACCGGGGCGGGGTAGTGGGCGGCGACGGCGCCACGCACAACGGCGCCTTCGACTATGCGTACCTGCGCACGGTGCCCAACCTCACGGTGATGGCGCCCTCCGACGCGGAGGAATGCCGGCGCATGCTGACCACCGGCCTGCGCATGAACGGGCCCTCGGCGGTACGCTATCCTCGCGGCGCCGCGCCGGGAGAGATTTCCAAGGCCCTCGTTCCCCTTCCCGTCGGCAAGGGCGAGGTACGGCGCCAGGGCAAAGGCGTGGCGATCCTCGCCTTCGGCTCGATGCTGAAGCCCGCGCTCGATGCAGCGGAAGTCCTCGATGCCACCGTGGCCAATATGCGTTTCGTGAAGCCGCTCGACGTCGAGCTCGTGAAACGCCTCGCCGAGTCGCACCCTCTGATCGTTACCGTGGAAGAGCACCAGATCATGGGCGGGGCCGGCAGCGCGGTGTGCGAAGCGCTCGCCTCGCTTGGACTCTCGCACAGGGTATTGGTCCTTGGGCTCCCCGACCGGTTCGTCGACCACGGCGATCCGGCGAAGCTCCTTGCCTCGGTCGGGCTCGACGCGGACGGCATAGCTGCGGCGGTAAAATCGGCTCTATGAAGGCACGCGACCTCCAGAACATTCCAGCGAATATTCCCGATGTGCAGGCGAGCCCCGACTCGCGCAAGCTCGCCATCGACCAGGTCGGGGTCAAGGCGATCCGCCACCCGATGAAGATCATGGAGCGCTCCGGCGGCGCGCAGCACACCATCGCGATGTTCAACATGTACGTCGGCCTGCCGCACCACTTCAAGGGCACGCACATGTCGCGCTTCGTGGAGATCCTGGAAGCGCAGGAGCGCGAGATCACCGTGGACAGCTTCCAGGCCATGCTGCGCGAGATGGTAGAGAAGCTCGAGGCGCAGGAAGGCCGCATCGAGATGTCCTTCCCGTACTTCATCGAGAAGAAGGCGCCGGTCTCGGGCGTGAAGAGCCTGATGGACTACGAAGTGCAGTTCACCGGCGAGATCCGCAGGGGGAAGCAGAGCTTCACGATGAAGGTGCTGGTGCCGGTGACGAGCCTCTGCCCCTGCTCGAAGAAGATCTCCGAGCGCGGCGCGCACAACCAGCGCTCGCACGTGACCGTGACCGCGCGCACCAGCGAGTTCGTCTGGATCGAGGAGATCGTCGACCTCGTCGAGAAGCAGGCCTCGAGCGAGCTGTACGGGCTGCTGAAGCGCCCCGACGAGAAGTACGTCACCGAGCGCGCCTACGACAACCCCAAGTTCGTCGAGGACCTGGTGCGCGACGTGGCGGCGGTGCTCAACCTCGACGAGAGAATCGAATCCTATGTGGTCGAGTCGGAGAACTTCGAGTCGATCCACAACCACAGCGCCTACGCGCTGATCGAGAAGGACAAGAGGGCCGCACGCTAGGCGAGAGGGCGCGCATGGTGGCCGAAGTGGACGCCATGTACGCCGAGACGCGCGCCGAGACCGGGCTTGCGGCAATGTCGGCCGCGGTGCGCGCCGCTCTCGGCAACGTGGAGCGGCACCGCTTCGTGCCGCACGAGCAGATCGCGTCGGCCTACGCCAACCGGCCGCTCTCGATCGGCAGCGGCCAGACCATCTCGCAGCCGTACATCGTCGCGCTCTCGACGGATTTGCTTCTTGCAGGATCAAACGATGTGGTCCTCGAGATCGGGACGGGCTCGGGCTACCAGGCCGCGGTACTGTCGGAAGTGGTGAAGCAGGTCTACAGCGTCGAGCTCATCGAGTCATTGGCTTCGAGCGCAGCGCACCGACTGGCCGAGGCGGGTCACGCAAACATCGAAATCAGGACGGGCGATGGCTACGCGGGATGGCAGGAGAGGGCGCCGTACGATGGCATCGTCGTCACCGCCGCGGCGCCGCAGGTCCCGCCGGAGCTCGTGGCTCAGCTCAAGCCCGGCGCGCGCATGGTGATCCCGGTCGGAGGCGATGGGGTCATCCAGTCCCTGATGGTGGTCACGAGGCGCGCCGACGGCGGCTACGACGAGCGGGAGGTAATCCCCGTGCGATTCGTTCCTTTGGTTCCGAAAGCGCCTAGAAGCGGCGGGTAAGCGTCATCACGTCGCCGTCGCGCTTCATCTCGACGCGATTCAGGAAGCTCATCCCCAGCAGCCCGACCGACAACCCCTGCTCGAGCACGATGGCCTCGACCTCGTGCAACTCGATCGTGCCGACCCTTACGTTGGCGAGCTTCACCGTGTAGCCCGTGGTGGGGCCGTTCGCGGTCTGCAGCGTGCGCTTCTCGCCGTTCCTCCAGTCGAGCCTCAAACGTGCGGCGTCACTCGCGGGAATGACGACAACCGAAGCGCCGGTGTCGACCACCACGCGCATCGGCACGTCGTTGATGGAAGCTTCGGTGAAGAAGTGGCCGCGCGGATCGGCGGCCAGCGTCGCCATGGGTCGCGAAGAGACCGGCGCTGTGCCGCGGTAGTGCTGGCCGAGCACCAGCACGCGTTGCGCGCCTTCCATCTCCACGACTGCCTGTGTCTTCTGCACGGAGATCACCGTGACGCCGGACCACGTCTGGCCGACCTTGACGGTCTTGGGCTCGCCACCGTCGATGGCGAGCACCGCGGCCTTGTCGCCGATGACGCCGATGAGCGATACCTGCCCGGCTAGCGCGGCAAGCGGGAGAGCCGCGAGCAGAAGGGAAATACAATGGCGTCGAATGAAGCCGGTCGGCATCTTCAGAACCTCCTCCACCGAAGGCCCGGGTTATTTTGCCACCTACCTCGAGCGCCGGTCGATCGACTGGCAGCTTATCAAGCTCGACCAAGGCGACAAGATACAGCGCGATTCGCGGCGTTATTCCGGCCTCGCTTTCATGGGCGGGCCGATGAGCGTGAACGACGACCTGGCGTGGATCGCGCAGGTGCTCGAGCTCATCCGCAACGCGGTGCGTAACGACATACCGCTCATCGGCCACTGCCTCGGCGGGCAGCTGATGTCGAAGGCACTCGGCGGCGCGGTGCGCGCCAACCCGGTGAAGGAGATCGGCTGGGGCGAGGTGCGCGTCGCAGACAACGAGGTGGCGCGCGAGTGGCTCGGCGACCTGCCGGCCTTCGAGTCCTTCCACTGGCACGGCGAGACCTTCAGCCTTCCCCCGGGCGGCACGCGCGTGCTGGAAGGCGCGCACTGCCCCAACCAGGCTTTCGCCATCGGCAAGCACATAGGCATGCAATGCCATGTGGAGATGACGCGCGAGCTGATCGAAAGCTGGCTGGCTACCGGCGAGGGCGAGATCGACTCGAGTCGCAAGAGCCCGGCCGTGCAGGATCCGAAGGAGATACGTCGCTCGATGGAGGAGCGGCTCGCGGCCCTCAATTCAGTCGCGAACCGGATCTACGACCGCTGGATAGAGGGTCTTAGTCGCGGAAATTCGTGAACTGGACGGGAAGGTCCGTTACGGACGTCCTGACCAGCTGGATCACGGATTGCAGGTCGTCCTTCTTCGCGCCGGAGACGCGCACCGCGTCGCCCTGGATCGAGGCGGCGACCTTGATCTTCGAATCCTTGATGAGCTTCTGGATCTGCTTCGCCTTGTCCTGGGCGATGCCGACCTTTATCGTTACGGCGCGCTTTACCTTGTCGCCTGAGATCTTCTCGATGGCGCCAGGCTCCAGGCAGCGCACGTCGACGCTGCGCTTGGCGAGCCGCCCGCGCAGCACGTCCATGACCTGGCCGAGCTTGAACTCGTCGTCGGCGTAGACCGTGAGCAGGTTCTCTCCCTGCTCGACGCGCGCATCCGAGCCCTTGAAGTCGAAGCGATTGGAGATTTCCTTGTTGGCCTGCTCCACCGCGTTCTTCACTTCCGGCTGGTTGACCTGCGAGACGATGTCGAAGGAAGGCATGGCTAAACCGCTAGCGGTTGTTCAGGCGCTGCAGTTCTTCAATCCAGCGCGCCGTCGTGGTGCGGATCCACTGCACGTCTGCCTGCGAGTCATACAGGCCGTAGACGCTCACGCTGATCGCCTTGCCGCGCACCAGCATCAACGTGGTGGTGGAGAGCAGGTAACGCGGGGGCAGCTTCACGTCCGGTGAGGGGTCCGGCACACGGGTGCCCTGCAGCACCGACGCCACCTGCGCATCCTTGCGCAGCTCGGCGAGCAGCGCCGCCTGACCTTTCGGCGCCGCATCGATGTAGCCGCGCGGGTCGCCATCGAGAGGCAAGGGGCCGAGCGCGCGCAGCGAGTCTTCCACCAGCGTGGCGAAGGCGGCGGGCGTGACGCGGTCGCGCTCCAGGCCCTTGGGCGTGGCGACCAGCACGTAACGCCGCATGGCCGGATCGTCGCCCACGGTGAAGCGGCGCGCGTCGATGTCCTCGAGCGCAAAGAGCAGGATGCGGTTGGAAGCCGAGGTGAGCGCCTCGGCGAGCTCGAGCAGGCGCGGCGAGCCGGTGCTCTGCACGTCGGAGAAGCCCGGTGGTGCGTCGAGCGCGAGGCGCACGTCGCCCACCTGCACCAGGAAGGGCACGCCGAGCGCCGCACCCGGAAGGGCGAGCGAAGCGGCCAAGGCAAGGGCGGCGAGGAAGCGCACGCGTCGGCATTCTAGCCGCTCGCTTATCATTGGCCCCGTGAAGATTCTCAACGCCCTGCCGAAGGGGGAGAAGGTGGGCATCGCCTTTTCCGGCGGACTCGACACCAGCGCGGCTGTGCACTGGATGCGCGCGCGCGGCGCGGTGCCCTACGCCTACACCGCCAACCTCGGCCAGCCGGACGAGCCGGACTACGACCAGATTCCCTTTCCAGCACATTGGGATCCTAAGCTTAGAATTCCACGTGGACAAGTTGTCGCG
>JADMIO011417961.1_pt1 | contig 72217 bp, 55 predicted proteins | sample 8958161 | NCBI WGS metagenome assembly JADMIO01 (sample SAMN16585339, study PRJNA669376) | soil metagenome | isolation source: Crop rotation soil | place: USA: Cullars Rotation, Alabama | collected 2011 | reverse complement strand
CCGCGACTTCAAGTCACGTGAATTCCAAGCTTCGGATCCCACTGTGCTGGAAAGATGTTTGCTTCGTCTTTGAAATCATTTGAGAAATTAATTCCGGAGCCACCAAAAAGAGTTGATGAATAATATGGAGCATGTTTACCAACTGCGAAACCTGTAATTATTCCTTTATAGCTATAGTCCAATGCTCCACCAGAATATGGATATCCTATAACTGAAAGTCTTGAATAGTCTAATACATCATACCCAATCGATATTTTATCAAAGCGCATTAAAAATTTTCCAATTCCAGATAAATTATTCCACTCCTCAAGTTTTTGAAGTGAATCTGAAATACTCTTTGCTTCGCCTTTTGAATTACTGAATTTCAATTCTTCACTACGCAAGGTATTTTGTAAAGAATCTTTTTTAAGGTCGCCTGATAAACTTGATGAATTGGCTGACTTCAATTGGTGAAATCGGGTATTCAGCGCATTGTACTCCGCAATCACTTTGCGCAGGCTATCCATCCTTATTTCATCAGGAAAAACTTCTTTCCCGGAAAGTGAATCCGCCTGTAGTTTTCTGTATTCTCTACTGGATTCTGAAACTGATTTCAGGTATTGGAAATCAGAAAGCTTTGAATGTACTTCCTGATAATTAAGAAGTGAATCCGCATCTATATGCAAAAGAGAATCAGCTGCTTGATTTTTTAAGAATTCCTCAAAGTTCTTTTTGCTAAAACCAAGATTAAAGCGGCCAAACTGAAGTGGTCCGTGAGGAGGTTGGATAATGTTCCAGGTCAAATCAACAGGAATTCCTTTTACAGCAATCTGCGGCTGGAAAAATACAGAAGTAAAAAAGCCGGAACCGCCATACTGATTGTCCGATAAATATCCTCCCGCCAGACTTAAACTTCCATCAATATTGAATAGCTCACCAATATGAATACGTCTCTTGCTTGTATTATTTTCGGGATCTGAAGCTTTGGTGATGCTCTTCATATGTAGAGAAATCAGTATGAGTAAAACAGTTCGTATATGTCCCTCATGTTTCCGCAACGATTGATAAATTGTTGATCCGGTCATTCAGAAATATATTGGACGATACATGAACTAACGGTTCATTGCAAATGACATCATTGATTGATTTCACATCAATCCAAGTACTACGGAAATATTTTCAGTGGTATTACAGAAGTTATTACCGCACTTCTACGGAGAGAACCTGACCTCAAAATAATTTAGTTTGAATTTGATTCCGGCTATTTATATAGCATACTGGAGACTCACATTCAATACTAGATGTATGAAAAAATATTTTGGAATAATTTTCATTTTGAACAGCTATATCTGCTTTGCTCAAAATGTTTTTTGGTCTCAGGATTTTAATCAATCCAGTAGTGGTTGTGTCCCATCTTCATCACCATTTAATTGGTCTGTAACTGATATGGGGGTTCAGGGTACAGCAGCAAATTACTGGTATATCGATACAACCGTTAACTGCGAAACCCCTAACAACTGCTTAATACATGATACCTCCTCGATCAATCGTGCTCTCTACATCAGTTATGGAGATACATGCGATTCAGCATTGTATGGCCCGGTTTACAAAAAAGGGTGTGACAACACAACAGATAAAAGAGTAGAGTCTCCGACGATCGACTGCAGTGGTAAGAGCAGTATCATTCTCGAATTTGATTACATGGCAAATAAATATTCATATTATGACTATGGATATGTTTGGTACTCTGACGATAATGGAACATCATGGGACAGTATCACATCTCGATTAGTATCGGGATTCTGCCCGACATACGGAGAGCATAAAGGCTATTGGAAGCATTACAATATTTTACTTCCCTCAACGTCGAATAACAATCCAAATGTAAAAATCGGATTTCGCTGGAAGAATAATGATGATTGTGTTGGAACGTTTGTATCGATAGCTATAGACAATTTAAAATTAAGTTCAGGTTGCGCTGATGATTTCTATGCGATAAACGATAGTATTTGCCCGGGTAGTTGTGCAACCTTTATTTATAATTCAAACTATGATTCCTTGACTTGGATATTTACAGGTGCTAGCATCGACACAATTACAACTATAAATGATTCAACAAATGCTTGCTATAATACTCCAGGAACTTACGATATAACTTTGATTGTCTTTGACAATGATTGCATTGATACTTTACTATATTCTAGTTACCTTTTTGTTCATTCTTGGCCATCACCACAAGGGATTACTCAAAACAATGATACATTATTCGCAAATCCGGGTGCGACTTCTTATCAGTGGTACTATGGAGGTTCACCAATTTCCGGTGCGACAAACTATTATTGTGTAGGACAAATGTGTGGAAATTACAATGTGGTTGCAACGGACATACATGGCTGTGAGGTAGAGGCGGTCATTTTTGATGTTTGCATTCAATATATTGAATATGGCTCTGGCACGCTTTCTCTAACAACCTGTTCGCTGCCTTGCCCTAGAGATTCTTTTCAATGGTATTACAACGGTACCCCAACAGTGACTACTTCTACTTATACAACTTCCACAGCTGGGATTTACTATTTGGTGGTTAATGGAGTAACAACAAATTCAATTACCTTACCCTAGCGAAATTTTTTGAGTTGCTATAGTTGGTAAAAAAGGGAAGTAGTTGGCGTTTTACTTTTCAATAATTGTAAAAATAATTATTCTAAAGAGAATTAGGATATTGCAAAACTCTTGAAGTTTGACGAATAATACTCACAAGCAGATTCTTCCGTCTCATGTCGCTCATTTTTGATACCGGGTGCTCAAGACGCTACAAGTGTTTCTATCTGTGGAAATAAAATCCATATAATTGCAGACTCCTCCACAGAAAATCATGGCCAACCTTCTAAGTAAATCACAATTTCATACTTTTTTATGGGGCCTTCTGCTTGCAGCAGTTTGCTTTGTATCCGGATTGATGTGGACTAAGTTTGCTGGACCTCCAGAAGTATTTGTGGTTAATCAACAAAATCAAAAGGAGACACCTATTACAAACATTACTATTAACTACGATAGTCTTTACCTTAATGAATTATCAAAACTCTTGGATACAAGGACCCGATACCGAAATAATGAAGGAATAAATATTCAATGGCAATACATCGCACTCTTAGATTCTATACGATCACTAATGGAAATAAAGAAAAATCTGAAATCTGACTCTGAACCACAACAAAATAATGAATTATTTTATTTTGATACATCATCATCAACTCTAAAATCAGATGGAAATATATTTTACTTTATTCCAGGAGATATAGAATCTGTTTCGAATGTTTCCTTAGACAGCAAAGTGATAGAGAAAGATCATGGCATTCTTATAAATATTGATTTCATAGATTCAAAAATAATCAATGATATAACCCCTGTTCAGGTTGAGCTTCTGGAGCAAACATCCGAACACAAATTTTATCTCCATTACTCCGAGAAATTTACAATGCTGCATAAACTAAATACTATAAGGATATTAAACGATTACGAACCAAAGAAGTATCGTTTAAGTATTAGTTTTATTAAAAAGGAAGCTCCTTATGAGAAGCATCCTGTAATATTTGAAAAGAACTTTGATGTAACTCTTTTATAACCGGGGGACCGGAGCATATTTCCGTGAAGTGACAGTGTAGTGACTTTTGATTTAAGGATATTATTTTGTTCAATCTTCAACCTATAATAGTTTTCGTTGTTGAAACGTTGGTCTTGCTCAATTAGCAACATTATAAATTTTTAAAATGTCGCTAGCGCTGACTTTGGGAAAGTATAAAGTACTATCCGCTTCATTTTGCTTTTTCTGCATTTGCAACCATTCTTCCTCTAATACTGGAGTAATACTAGGGGAACACTTAAAAAAAAGTGAGTGTCGATTATCAAAAATATCAAGATAGGTAAAACCAATAAATGCTTCAACTTCAAATTGGCCATCATTCAATAGTTGATTTCTAAGTTGTAATTCTTTAAATCCATTTTTATTATTATCGATTTGATAAATCAAGCCTTCGCTTTCTCCTGTCAATATCCCATGCATTGCGAAATAACCATAAATTGGTAGTTCAATTTCATTCCATTTATTGGTGCCATTATTTGTAAAACGAATAAATGACATTTTATCTATACTTAGGTTGGAAAGTTTGCCTCCACGGTTATAAAGGGACCAAACGTTATTATCATAAATTTTAATCGATTCATTATATTCCTGATTCATCCTCAATTCCAATTGAGGCAAGTTTTCTTCTTCCATGATCCTTGTCTGATTCTCAGCAATTCGATTTGCTTGAACAGAAATGTAAATAGCTATTATAGGAAGAGTAATCGCAACAAATACTTCGAAGAATATTTTATTAGTTTCAAGCCATTTCCGGAAGCGCGTGAGCATAATGCAGTTAAAGATAATTCTTCTATTGAATATTAAAATTATTTTTCGTGGTTCATTTTCTGCATTTCGATCGAACGCAAAGTGCAGTATTTAGAATCTATTTAACCCATCTTCTTTTGTGTATTTTTGTTTCGGTAGGTAAGCTGAAACAAATTTAGACCACCCTATTCAAATTATGAAAATGAGCGGAAATACTATTTTAATTATTGGAATTATACTGGCAGGATTGTCTGCATTGGTTAGTATTCTTGGTACAATCCGCAAGGATAATGAAACTAAAACCGAATTAAATACCGCACATGCGAATTTTACCAATAATCTCAAAGAAGCGTATGGAATCATTAGTAATAGAACCGTTGAAGAGTTTTGTTTAGAAAAAATTCCCAATAATATCAGTGTTGATGAAGGAATGGAGCTTTTAGATAAAGCTGTAAATAAATGGTTGCAGAATGAAATAAATGAGAAATATCATTATAGGGTTGCAAAGAACGACACAAGTGAATATTGGAGCTTTGAAAAATTCGATGATGAAAGCAAACAATTCATAAGACAAGATTATTTAAAGCTATACCGGAATTTTCCAGTAGCTGCTCACAATGTTAAAACCTTTTATGATCTTCATATCAGAAATGATGACTCACCGGCGGGTATTGAAAACACTTATATCCATGTGCTTCTCAATACAGGAAACACTAAAAAAGGATATCAAAACTTTGCGGATTTTTTTCAGGTAAAAAACCTTGAACTGTTTTATACATATTGTCACTGGTATGATTTATTTCGTAGTAGTAGGCTGACTACACATCGTCAGGATAAACACATTATCATATTTGTTGTCGATGATTGGAAGAAGCAACCACTAATTGACGAGATCAAATCTGAGCTTGAAATGTGGATGGAGATTGATGGAGAAAAGCCACCTCTCTTTCGACCGTATGAACTACTCATTTATGAGAAAAAAGCCCTCAACAATATTAAACTTCAAGTTTGATCGAAGTAAAATCCACTGCTGTCATTTCTAAGCAAATGCGAAACCTGTTATATGGGAGTAAGAAGTATGATATGCTTTTTCATAGTTTTATTGTGTCATAGTCTATCCTAAATCTACATTCTTGAATTTCTTCGGTTCACGAAGATTGAGAGTAGTAGAAAGTTAAATTATTTAATGATTTTTTTTAAGGTCATCATATTTTGCAATATTTTTTTTATCCATCATTATTTTTTTCCATTTAATATGTAGTTCTCCCTCAATTAATGATTCTTCAGCTGGAGCTTTTAATGTGAACAAAAGCGTGTGTTTGGTGTCCTGTTTAAAGGAAAAATTCATTCCATCATGTGAGTACTGAAGTTCTGAGAGCCCTAAACCAAAAGGTATATCGTTTATCTGCCACAAGCCATTTTCAGGACTGGGCAAACAAAGGGCAACAACATTATTTGGTAAATTAAGGTCTTCCTTTTGTCCGTAGCCGCCACAATAACCCTCATCTCCTCTGTTGCGAACAAATATCGCCCAAACATCATCGTCAATATCTTTTTTTACATGGACTGCCATTAGGAATGCAGGATGTAATTCAGTAAAACAAGAATGAGCACAATCAAGACCAACCATTCCAATAACGAAAGCTTCTTGTCCATTGATACCAAGAGAAGTTGACCCTAAATTTTGATCAACAACTGTTCTCAGGTTTTTCCACCATTTAGATTTAGCTCTATCGATGACTTCGTCTGAACTGAATTCCACTCCTATTCCCTCACCATTAGAAGAGGTATATCCCTCTTCGTTCTCCATTTTAAGCTGCAGACTATAATCATCATCCTTTGCCGGATCTGAATGACTTTCCCAAAAAATATTTCCATGAAAAATTGCATTTTGCCAGTTCACGTGTCCTCCTATTCTTCCGTAAGTTCCATATGGACCAGTGATTCCAGCTTGAGGGCATTTAGTAGGATTGTTATTCTTGTGAGTAGCCTGATGAGTGCCTAGTTCCACTCCATCCTCTGGCATACCTACTGACTTAAAAGAAAAATTTAAAATTTCTTTTTCGGGAACCTTTGTTTTGGTAGTTGCTTGCCATCCCCATTGAGGGTTCAATGGCAATCCATTGGCATCCGATCTAGTTGAAACTAAATCAAGAGGCGCTGGTAATGCACATTGGAGATCACTTGATTCTGAACAGTCGTGTTTAATAATTACAATCACCCAGGCATCCTCCATTTCTCGACACTGTTCCCACCAACCATTGTCGTGATCGTTATAGCTGTTATCACCAAACCCATCATCGGAATATTGTAAATGCAAATAGCTTTCATTTCCCACCTCCGAAACAACTTTTATAGGTGCATTACGCATTGCGTTCGCAAGCTTTTCAGACTCTAGAATTCCGGGGATATAAACCGAACCAAAATATTTATCATCTATTTCCTGTAATCCTCCTTTCATTGGTTCAACATAGCGCTTCCATGTTAATCCAGTGCCACCAGTTTGAACACATCCACCTGCTGAAATTTGTATGAGGTCTCCCTTTCTAAATTTAATTCCAGGATATCCAATATCTTGCTTTGTTACATCTGGCTTGCTGATAGACCATATTTCAGTATTCTGTGCAGACATAAAGCAAGAAAGATTATCGAATACAGAAGGGGAAGATGAAATATATCCAGGGCATTCACACGCTCCAGGCGGTGCCTGAAAAAAAGGTAAAACCTGGACGGGAGGGGGAGTCGGTTGAATGTAAAATGAAAAAATATCGCTATGCTCTTTTAATTGATCACTAATGTACATGTCAACCTTCCAAACATAATTTTTTCCAATTTCAAATTGTGATGAGGAAAGTAATACGAACTGTACGTTGTCGATTTTTTTTGAAAAGATTAATGCATTGTCATTGAGAATATTTTCAGGTATGCTTTGTACATCATCAATTTTACCAATCTTTACTTCGAATACTTTTTTAGCATCGAATGGGTATTTACTAGTTTCAGTCACCAATTCTATTTCTGAAGGACCTTTTAATTTACGAACCTGGCGAGTATAGCTACCGCCAGGATCATTCCAGCTCCAATCAAATTTTATATCAGATGAACTACAAGCATTTAAAGTTAACGATGCTTGATCAGTGGGGCTGTTTAATTGTATTCGCGAAATTAGCTTTGATATTCCAGGCTTTACAGTTTCATTTTGTACTTCATGGAAAATAAATTTTTTATCTATATGGGAACCGATTGATTTTTTTAAAAGAGTCGTGTCGGCTGGAGGTTGACTAAATAAATTTGCACCGATGCACATTAATGCGAGTAATAACTTTAAGGTTTTCATTTGAGTGGTTTTTTTAAAAATTAGAGTACGTCCGATGTAAAAATCGAGCTAAGAATTATGTGTTCCTAAGGGTTAACCCTGAGAAAATCGCAAACCAGCATCAATAATAATTGTCAGACTGTTTATGCTCCACCTTGAAAAAGATAGATGGGTGGGGTCCTGAATTCTGAGAAAGTAAGCCGAATTTTGGGTTATTTTCTAGCAAAATTACATGTCTGTAATATTTACATTAATGTAATATTTATTACCTTCGTGGTATGTTGTCATTGGATTTTAATACTGCCACCTTCAAGGATATCCTGCCACAATTCCTAGCGATGGTTAAGGATAAAAATGATCCGCAGACTCTAATTAATCAACTGCGGAAAAGGGAATTCTCAATTTCTGAAGCAGGTATTTCATCCAGGGTTTTTAATTTTTGGATGCAAAAGGAAATAATCAACATTCCAAAGGATTACAGTTCAAAGTGGGTCAAATTGAATTTTGTTGACTACGTGTGGGTATGCATTGTAAGAGATCTTAGAAGTATAGGTATACCAACTGATATAATTAAAAAAATTAAAGATCAGATTTTTGTTGATATGACCATTCAGTTTGAGCAACTCTTGTCAGAGGAGATGCTGAGGGAAGAATACATAAAATATTTAACAGCAAATGTTAGGGGTTCAAATGAAAAGGAAGATTCTAAATTATTAGTTGAAAAATTATTGAAAGAGCTTGGAGAAAAAAAAATCCTCGATGAAGTAAAAAAGACCTGGGGAACAAGTTTCAATCAGCTTGAGTATGCTCTTTATACAAAGCAGATTTTTAATTTCAGTGCTTCATTAATTGTAGTCTTTGAGGCTAGGCCTCAGGAGAATGAAGTCAATGAAGTATCTAAGGCAAATCACGACGAAAATATCGAGCAAGTTTTCCCAAAATTGGGTGCCTGCTTAATATGGTCAGACATCTACTCTGAACTAAATCCTGAATGGGATTTAGATACTTGGATAAGATATGTCTATCACATTTTATTGCCGGTGGATAAATACATTGAAGAGTTTGTTACAAACGGCAAAAATGAAATTCATTCAAAAAGGTTGGGGTGGTTATCGAGCGAAGAGCAACAACTAATAAAGCTCATTCGAACAAAAGCTCCAGATCAAATTGAGGTCAAATTAAAAAATAATAAAATCGATTTGATTGAGGTCGTCAAATACCACAAGCCTGAGTTGGAGAGTAAATTATTAAGGCATTTTGGAATGAATGACTATGGAGAAATAACCTGGACTTATCACGATGGAAAAAAACAAAGCATACGAATCGCTGAAAAATTCAGAACTCTTAAAAGTCAAAAATAAAAAAAACGGAATAACTCCGACAAATAGATATCGACAATGCGACTGGAAAAACCAGAGCAACGTGCATGAAATTATATCATGCTTACAATTGATCAATGTAGAAAACACTTATCAAAAAATGGCAAAGATTATAGTGATGAAATGGTAAAAGAAATTCGTGACTTACTTTATTTCATCGGTAGAATCGAACTTCAAATCCTAAAAAAGAAGAACCATGCAAACAGCAATCATTTACACAAGAGTGTCAACCGATGAACAAGCACAAAAGGGATACAGCTTACGCGATCAGGCGGCAAAGCTTGAAAAATATTGTATCGATAGAGGAATTGAAATTGTAAATCATTTTCAGGATGATTACTCTGCAAAAACTTTTGAGCGACCTGAATTCAAAAGGCTTGTAAGCTTTGTAAAAAAGAATAAGGGCAAGGTCAATAAACTCATAGTAGTAAAATGGGACCGCTTTGCTCGAAACATGGAGGCAGCACTCAATATGATTTCCTTAATGCTCCATTATGGAGTAACGGTTGAAGCAATTGAACAACCGCTTGATGATTCAATTCCGGAAAATTATTTGATGAAGGCTTTTTACCTAGCAGCACCTCAGGTTGAGAACCACCGAAGATCGTTAAATACAATAAGCGGAATGAGAAAAGCTTTGAAGGAAGGTCGCTGGATTGGTCATGCACCCTTTGGTTATAAGAATACCAGGGATGAAAATAATAAACCCATTTTGCAAAAGAGTGATAAAGCTGAACTAGTCCTGGAAGCTTTCGAGCTTTATGCGACAGGGCTTTACGAAAGAGAAATTTTACGAAAGAACTTAGGCCTGAAAGGAATGAATCTATCCAAGCAATCCTTTTCTGAAATGCTGTGTAATGTACTCTATTGTGGTAAAATCAAAGTTAGAGCCTACAAAAATGAACCTGAAGAAATAGTCTCTGGAATACACGAAGCAATTGTAAGTGAAGTGTTGTTTGAACAGGCTCAATTGGTTAGTTTCAATCGAAAGAGGCTTCAAGCGAAGAATAACAAAAAACTTGTCGAGCTTCCATTAAGAGGTGTCCTTATCTGCAGTAAATGTGGACGTAATCTTACTGGGAGTGCTTCAATAGGATGTGGAGGTAAGTACTTTTATTATCACTGTCAATCTGGTTGTAAAGAAAGGTATCGGGCTGATGTAGCCCACGAATCATTAAATAATTGGCTAGAGTCACTATCGCTAAAACCTGAAATAGCATCCCTGTATATCGAAATTATGGAGGATCTATTTAAGTCTGAGGGCAAGGACCGAAAATCAGAGATCGTTCAGCTAGAGAAGCAGCTTAAAGAAAGAAAAGAGATTAGAGTCAAAGCCAGCATTAAACTAGTGGACGATGAAATAGACAAGAATACATTCAATCAATTAAAAGAACGGTTGGACAACGAAGTTCTTGAACTATCAAGTCGGGTATCAGAATTGAAGGCAGGTGACAATGGGTTTTTGGATCATTGTAAATTTGGTTTCACATTATTGTCAAGTTTAAATACTTTTTATCAGGAAGCAGACCTCAATTCAAAGCAAAAACTAATTAGTTCGATATTTCCTGAAAAGCTATCTTTTACAGGAATGGAATATCGAACTAGTAAGCCCAGCGAAATCTTGAATCTGTTGTTTCTGAATCAGAGCGAGTTACAAGGAGAAAAAACAAAACTGCCCGTCAAAAATGACGAGCAGTCTGGTAAGGTAGCGGGGGCCAGACTCGAACTGACGACCTTTGGGTTATGAGCCCAACGAGCTACCAACTGCTCCACCCCGCACTGTATTTTTTTGAGGCCGCAAATATAGAATTACTTTTCAACCAACACTAAAAAAGCTCAATAGTTTAATTCATCAAATTTAAACAGTTAGAACGCCAGAATATCAGCCTGTTAGGATATGCCTTAGGCAAACCTCGAAAAACATACAAATGACATCCCTCATATTCCTTTAAAATAGATGTCATACTGACATATCTCAGGCTTTTTCTTTCTTTGTATACGCCAAGGTTATCCTTATTCAAAAAAAATCAGAAAATCAACCATCATGAATTCCACCCCAAACAAAACGCAGCTTGAATCGGAGGCAGGAGAGCTCCTCGATCATGTAAAGGATTACCTCGAAACAAGGTCTGAAATAACCAAGCTCACTGCTCTTGATAAAATCAGCCAGGGTGCAGGAGCCGCTACAAGTGGTTTGATTATAGGATTTTTACTCTTCCTGTTTTTCATCTTCTCAGGCCTTGCGTTTGCCTATTTAATCGCCGAATGGAGCGGACATTATTATACAGGCTTTTTCTCCGTTGCAGGAGTATATTTAATAGCGGGAATTATTTTAATTTTCCGGAAGAAATCCTGGATCGAAATTCCTGTTGCAAACAAAATCATAGAATCTTATTTCGACGAACATGAAAAACAAAATTAAAAACCGGGAAGATCTCCAGGCTGAAATCAAACGCCTTCAACTGCTCGCCGATAACCAGGAGAAAGTGGTACGCGCTGATATTTCATTTATGAGAGAACAGCTTCGACCGAAAAATATTCTCCTGAATGCCATTGAATCGATCACCGGTATCAAGGTGAATACAAAAGACTTGTTTATGAACGGGTTGGGCGCCGGACTGCTGCTGCTTATTCGCAAAAGTATGTCTAAAGCTGAATCAAAGGCCGAGGATAAACTATATGAGTTCACTGACAACGTCGTGAGTCGCATCCGGAAATTTTTGTCTTCAATTTTTAATGTGCGAAAACATTATCGTGAAGAAGAAGAACAACACGACGAATGACCTGATTTAAGTTTGAATTCCTACTCATTGAACATATCATCATGCACTACGCCCTGAAAAATTTTTTCAAAGAAGCCGGAGAGACAACCTATATCGGCTGGAGGTTTTTCAAAGAAGTGTGGTTTCCACCATATGAGCTACGGGAAGTGATCAGGCAGTGTTATGAAATCGGCTACCGCTCGTTGACACTTGTCGGCATTACAGCATTCATCATCGGCCTTGTATTTACACTCCAAACACGGCCCACACTGGTAGAATTCGGAGCGCAGTCATGGCTGCCATTCATGGTTGGCTTGTCGATCATCCGTGAAATTGGTCCTGTGATTACCGCGTTAATCTGTGCCGGGAAGGTCGGATCAGGCATAGGTGCTGAATTGGGATCGATGAAGGTTACAGAGCAGATTGATGCAATGGAAGTCTCCGGAACAAATCCATTCAAATACATCATCACCAGCAGGATCCTGGCATGTACATTCATGGTTCCCATTCTGGTTCTAATCGGGGATGCCATCGCATTGTTCGGTTCCTACCTTGCAGTAAAAATTTCAGGTGATATGTCGCTCACCCTTTACTTCGATAAAGTTTTTTCCACGCTTCAATATACCGATGTGATTCCAGCATTTATCAAAACTTTCTTCTTTGGATTTGCTATCGGGCTGGTGGGTTGTTATAAAGGGTATAACTCCAGTAAGGGAACTGAAGGCGTGGGGCGTTCGGCAAATTCAGCAGTTGTAGTTTCCTCACTCATGATCTTTGTCATCGATTTAATCGCTGTCCAGGTAACACAGTTTTTCGGCTTCGTTTAAGATGATTGACACTCCGCAAATATCCCATGCGAAAAAAAATGATTCCACTGCCGGTGATCCGATCATTGAAGTGAATCATTTGGTTCTTTCATTTGGCAACAATCATGTCCTTAAAGATTATAATCTTGTCGTATACAAAGGGGAAAATGTCGTCGTACTCGGAAAATCCGGCTGCGGAAAATCGGTACTCATCAAATGCATTGCAGGGCTTCTGAATTATGATGCCGGCGAAATAAAAGTTTTCGGCGAAGAAATTTCCAGCCTCGATCATAAATCACTCGATACATTGCGTGCCCGCATAGGGTTCGTTTTTCAAAGCAGCGCACTATATGACAGCATGACCGTTCGCGAAAACCTTGAGTTTCCTTTGAGAAGGCATGGCAGGCTGAAAACAAAAGACGAGATCGAAACTTTGATTCATGATACGCTGGATGATGTCGGTTTGCTCGAAGCAATCGGGAAAATGCCGTCTGAACTTTCAGGCGGCATGAAAAAAAGGATCGGCCTGGCGAGAGCATTGATCCTGAAGCCTGAAATCATGCTCTATGATGAACCTACAACAGGACTTGATCCCATAACTTCACGTGAGATCTCAGAGCTCATGGTAACTATGCAGGAGAAGTACAATACAACAAGCATCATTATTACACACGACATGCATTGTGCACAGCTGGCGGGCGACAGGGTAACCATCATGATGGATGGGATTTGTTATGCAAACGGCACTTTTGAAGAAGTGTCAACTTTAAAAGATCCGAAAGTTCATTCCTTCTTTGAATAATCATGAGTAAAAAAAACACTATTAATTATGTCAAGTTGGGCGTCTTTGTAACCGCCGGAATGTTGATCCTGGTTGTGTCTTTATATTTTATTGGCAGTAAGAAAAACCTGTTCGGCAACACTTTCAGCCTGTATGTAAATTTTAAAGACATCAACGGACTGAAAAAAGGAAACAATGTGAGATACGGAGGGATAGATGTGGGCACTGTCGGGGACATTGCAATACTGAATGATACTACGATTAAAGTTGAAATGATCCTCGATGAAAATATGAAAACGATGATCCGCAAAAATTCAATGGCGAAAATTGGCACAGATGGCTTGATGGGAGATAAGCTCATTGAAATCGGGGCCGGGGGTGACGGAGTTGGAAATATAGAAGAAGGTGAATCCATTTTATCCCAGGAATCGGTTGATGTGGATGAAATGCTTCGGACATTGCAGTTCACCAATAATAATGTGGCTGTAGTATCAGCCAATCTGAAAAATCTGACCGAAACAATAAATAAGAGTAAGGGTACCCTTTACACGATATTTATGGATACGACTTTTTCAAAACAGATTGCAAACGCGGTGAAAAATATCCAATCGGCAAGCATGCATCTCAATTCTGTTGGTGAAGACTTATCGTCTTCAAGTGAAGGGTTGAAGCATGGCGATGGTTTATTGGGCGCTCTTCTGAAGGATACCTCATTGGCAAATGATTTTAGAAATTCAATGGCAGGCATAAAAAGCAGCGCTGAACAGCTCAATACTTCAACGAAAAATATGCAGGAGATCATGGAAAAGTTAAATCATGGAAACGGATCCCTTAACACGCTCATCAATGACAGCGCGACAGCAGCCAGTTTGAGGAATGCCATAAAAAATATTGACAGCAGCAGTGTGAAGCTGAATGAAAACATGGAAGCCTTAAGATATTCCTGGCCGTTTAAAGCCTATTTTAAAAAACAGGAGAAGAATAAATAAAAACAGATAGGTATTAACCAGCCATGTCAAGATTTGGATTCTGAATTGGCATCCTCACTGAAAAAATTGTTTTTCCGGGATGAGACGTCACAGAAATTTTTCCATGATGTTTTTCTGTAATGATACCGTACACTGTTGAGAGCCCGAGTCCGGTTCCTTTTCCCGGGGGCTTTGTAGTAAAAAACGGATCAAAAATCTTCGATTGAATTTCAACCGGAATTCCCTTGCCATTGTCTTCAAGCTCAACCGATACGTCTCCGTCTATGACACACGTGCGGATGATGATCTCTCCTTTTCCATTCATAGCATCAATTGCATTGTCGAGAATATTCGTCCAAACCTGGTTCAACTCACTTGCATAAGCAGTGATTACCGGTACATTTCCATACTCACGTTTCACTTCAATACCATTTTTCATTTTGCTGCGCATAATGATCAGCGTATTCTCTATTCCTTCGTGAACATTTATATTCTGTACAGGCGCCTGGTCCAGGTAAGAATAACCTTTCATGGCTTTTACTATTTCAGAAATTCTCGACGATGCTTCACCAAGCTCTGCCAGCAATGAGTTGATCTGAAAAATATGTGAGGACCAGATAAGGATGATAAAAAATGACGAGGGGTTTGACTCCGCAAGCATGTCATTCAATTCAGGCATTTCAAATCCCATCATCACCAGCCATTGCGCATACTCATACGCAGCTTCAACTTCATTTTGAGTAAGCCAGTCCTCAATTTCTGCTTCCCTATCCATGAGCTGCAGTTTGCCTAGCCTGACAGGATTCGTTACTGACTGCCGGGCCCTCTCTGTGAGCCGTGTGATAAGTTCAAAATCCTTTTCTTCCAAACGGAATGCAAATAATTTATTGCGCCATACCTCTGTTTTTCCCCAGATCTCTTTCAGGTATTGTGACGATGAGGCAGCGGCAGCAGCCGGGTTGTTAAGTTCATGCGCAATACCTGCTGCCAGCGTACCAAGCTGAGCCATTTTTTCAGATTGAGCCAATTTCCGTTCAGCGCTTTTCTGGGCAGTGATATCCGTTCCGAAAACAAAAACAAGGTCGGTGTGGAAATCCCTCCGGTGATTAAAAACGTAATCACAGCCATTGAGCCGCACTTCCACAGGAATAACATTTTCAGAAGAAAGAATTTGACTCCACTTCTCTCCCTGAAGTGCAGGCCACACATTCAACCAGCTTTTGCCTTTGATGTCGTGACCAAATAGCTTTTGTGCTGCCGCATTGTTCAGAAGAACAGTGCCAATCAGGTTCATGCGCAATACAGGTCCGGGATTCATATCGGGGAAACGTGCAATTTCCCTGACTTCACGCTCAGCTTCTTTTTGTGCTGTGATGTCAGTACCAAAAACAAACACAAGGTTGGTTTGAAAATCACGACGGTGATTGAAAACATAGTCGCAGTTATTCCGGCGCACTTCAACTGCAGTCACTTCTTCGGTTGAAAGAATTTTATTCCACACATCGCCTCTGAGAGCAGGTACCATATCTGTCCAGCAATTTCCAACGATATCTCCAAAAAGCCTTTGCGCTGCAGCATTATTCAGCAAAACTATTCCGTTGAGGTCCATGCGAAGGACCGGCCCGGGATTCATATGAGGGAAATGTGCTATTTCGCTCAGCTTTCTTTCTGCATCTTTTAGTGCAGTGATGTTTGTACCAAATACAAAAACCAAATCCAGACTTTTTGAAAAGACATAACTGAATAAAAAAACTTCATCCCTGATATTACTTTCAACCGGAACTGTTTTACTTGAAGAAAGAATACGCTGCCATGTTTCTCCTTCAACATTTTTACAATGCCTGAACCAGCTGTCGCCAATAATATTTTGTTCGCCGATTGCATTTCTGGCAGCCACATTCGCAAGAAGAATTTTTCCTTCCTTATTGAGTCTGCAAACAGGTCCCGGATTTAACTCAGGAAAAAGCGCCAGTTCGCCCAAAGAATTGATTTCCTTCTGCTTCTGCATTGTTGATTTTTCTGCAAATGACTAATGAAAGTATAAAATTCAAAAGTAATCATTGAATTTTCTCTTAGTTTTATACCATGAAAATTTTAACTGCAGGATGCTGCATATTCCTGATTTTAAATTCCAATGCCCAAAATTCATTTTTTCAGAAATTCAACACTTCAGTCACAAGTCGTCATTTAACGGGGGTAACGGTTACTTCCTCCGCTGATTTTATTCTGGCAAATACAAGAAGCCTAAGTGCTGATACAACACAAACCATATGCAGGCTTGCACCTGATGGGAGTATAAAGTGGGCGAAAAAATATGACATTTATAGTGGAGGGATTTCAGATATTACAGAGACTTCCAATCAGGAATTTATTGTTGTCGAACGTAGGCGAGATTCTACTACTCAGAAACTTTGTCCTGCTATTTTTAAGATTGATTCGGCTGGAAATGCACTTTGGGGGAAATACATAATTTGTGATACAGGTGATGTTTATATATCGAACTTCATCAGGACTACCGATAGCATGAATGTACTTGTTGCAAATCAGCAAATACAGAATTCCATGGTTGCATTCACGAAATTCGATGATGCAGGAAATATTATCTGGATGAAAAAGAGCTCCTTTCTTGCAACAAATGTAGGTTTGATCCGGCCGGTGGAGAATGGTGGAATGTTGTCAATGAACGGTAATTATTTTAATGCGAACTACTGTTACATAAGAAAGATTGATAATTCCGGAAATATAACCTGGGGAAATCAATATATATTCAATGGAACCACACGTCTGAATCCTCTTGATGCGACCGTACTTCCAAATGGAAATTACATAATTTGCTGTGGCTCCGAAGCGAATTCAATTGATAGCTCTAACATAATCCTAATCGAAATGGACACCGCGGGAACAGTTCTCAATGCAGTTGGATTCAATACATCAATTCAGTCTTTCCTGTATCGGGCACATATAGTTTCGAATTCAATTGGAGAGTTGCTTGTGATGTTTACAGTAGATTTCGATTCCGGTTTTCTTATGAAGTTGAATGCAGCACAACAACTCCTCTGGATCGACGTCATCAGCAATAAAAACTTCGATATAAAATTTGTGAACGACACCGACTATATAGTAACTGAGACCTTTGCCGGGGACTGTCTTTTCAGTGCAAACCAACGGCCGTCAAACCAGTTTACATGCTTCACACCGGTTACCATTACTAGCTCTTCAAAAGTTTGTACAGCAACTAACTATACTATTAGATTGTCCGCTCAAACATATTCGGAAGTTGCATATACCCCTTTGATAACACCCGATACTCTTGTAATTACTCAACTTTGCGGTTCGTCTGTGGGATTGGAAGCAACAAAATCAGAGATTATTAAACTGTACCCGAATCCGGCAGCTGAATATCTTTCAGTATCAATTCCTGGCAATAAGATTCATCCGGAAAATATGGAAGTATTCCTGTCTGACGGTCGACGAATAGAAGGTTATTGTTTTCCTGAAAATCAAGAAATCAAGCTTAAGACAAGCGATTTAATTTCCGGAATTTATTTTATCCGTATAAAAACTCAGGATACTGTTTTGACAGCAAAATTTTTGAAAGATTAGTGCAGCCAGGAAATACGTTTACTTTTGCACACATGTCCCACAAATCCGGATTCGTAAGTATTATCGGTAAACCGAACGTCGGGAAATCAACCTTGATGAATCAGTTGCTCGGGGAGAAACTGAGCATTGTCACCCCAAAGGCCCAGACTACAAGGCATAGAATCAAAGGAATATTAAATACGGAAGATTACCAGGTCGTTTTTTCAGATACACCCGGAATCCTGGAACCGCATTATATGCTCCACAATAAGATGATGGATTTTGTGGAAGCAGCCTTGAATGATGCTGACGCTATTCTGCTGATCAACGACCTGAGTGAAGCTTACCTTGACGAGATGATCATCGATCAGCTTAAAAAAGTCAAGGTACCCGTCATTGTGGTGATCAACAAAGTAGACTTGTCCACAGAAAACGAAATCAACAAGCTGATTCATGGCTGGAAGAAAGCGATCAAACCGCATGCTGTGATTCCTGTATCGGCATTGAATAATTTTCATACGGAACAAATTATAGAGGCCCTGTTAGAAGTTTTACCGGCATCACCGCCATTCTACAGCAAGGAGAATTTATCGGACCTCACCCAACGCTTTTTTGTTTCAGAAATTATCCGCGAAAAAATATTCCTGCAGTTTGAAAAAGAGATCCCCTACTCCACTGAAATCGCTATTGAAGAATTCAAAGAAGAAAAAAACCTGACGCGGATCCGTGCAATTATTTATGTAGAAAGAAGTTCACAGAAAGGAATCATCATCGGGCATAAAGGTGAAGCGTTGAAAAAAATCGGAACAACTGCCCGTAAAGACATGGAGAAATTCCTCGGCAAAAAGGTATTTCTCGAGATGCATGTCAAGGTCGAAGAAGACTGGAGGAAGAAAGATTCTGTTCTTAAAAGATTTGGGTATTCGGTATAGTTGAACCGGGTAATCAGGTAATTAAGTAATTGCTATAGCCCAATAAACTATTACACTAATAAACTAATCAACTAATTCCCGACCTTTGTCAAAACAAATTCAATGAGAACGCTCCTTTTTATCTGCTTCTTTCTTTTTGCGAAGGACGCAACTGTATATGATTTCCATCCCTATGATATCGATGGAAAAGTTTTCGATCTGTCTCAATACAAAGGCAAAAAAATACTGATCGTTAACACCGCCTCAGAATGTGGTTATACATATCAATATGAAGATCTTCAGAAGCTTTATGAGAAATATAAAGACAAACTGGTTCTGATTGGTTTTCCTGAAAACAATTTCGGGCACCAGGAACCGGGAAGTAATGCCGAGATCAAAGCATTCTGCACAGAAAAATACAATGTCACTTTTCCTATGATGAGTAAGGTATCAGTTAAAGGTGATGATATCGACCCGCTTTTCAAATGGCTGACAGAACAAAACAATCCTGACTTTACCGGGGAGATCAAATGGAATTTTGAAAAATTTCTGATCGACGAAAACGGAAAACTTGTTCACCGGTTCCGAAGCAAATCGAAACCTTTCAGCGAGGAAATTGTCAGTGCTATTGAGGGGAAAAGTTGAGGATTGTTGATACGTTAAGATGTTGAGGAGTTAAGACGTTGAAACGTTTAAACAACCTTATAGTCCCAACATCCTTCTGAACGTCTGAACCAACTACGCCTGAGCCGTCGGTCCTCCGAAATTCATCGGTATTCCAAAACCTTCGGTCTGCTTGATAGTGCCGTGAGCAGCTTCAAATTTTGTGATGTTATCCTGAAGTGCAGCCAGCAAACGCTTAGCGTGTTGTGGAGTAAGAATAACCCTTGATTTTACTTTTGCTTTCGGAACACCCGGCAATACTTTTACAAAGTCCACGACAAATTCTGAGTTGCTGTGTGTGATGATTGCGAGATTAGAATAAATGCCTTCCGCAATTTCTTCACTGAGTTCAATATTGAGCTGGTTGTTCTGATTTTGATTCTGATCCATTATGAGTTTTTTATCTGGGGTGAAGGTCGGAATAAAATGGGGAATGGGAAATAGGGACTGGGGATTGGGGATTGGGAAAAACAAATAGCTATTGCTGCAGCTCCAAATTGCTAACGGGGTCGTCATTGGGTGTCCGGCCTCAGCTTAATGATTCAGGTTTTTAATGAACTTGCTGCGGTAAATATGGTTTTCTACAGATAATTCAAGCATATATGTTCCTTTTGGCAAAGCAGAAACATCAATTGAGCAAGTTGGCAATTGGCAGTTGGCAATTGGCAAAGGAATAGTCAAAACGATTTCACCAAGTACATTGTAAATTGAAATCTCAACGGCTGTTCCCCTTGTGACTTTTAAATTTTGAATTGTGAATTCATCGTTTACCGGATTCGGATAAATTGCCAGCGGCAAGAAGCCAGTGGCCAGTGGCGTGTGTGCTAGAACGTCATTGATCACCGCTTCCACTTCACATCCATTTGAATCCGTTGCAACAACATTGTAATCTCCGCTTTGAGTTGCAACATAAAAATAATTTGTTGCACTGTTGATGATATTGCCGTTGAAATACCATTGATAGGATGCTGCACCTGTTATTGCAGAAAGTGTATCGCCGCTTTGAGTGATTGATTGCGCAGGTGGAGAAGGATAAACTGTGATGTAGTTGGTGAGAAGAAGCGTGTCGCTGCCGTTGGCGTTGGAGGCGATGAGTAGGACGTCGTAGGTGCCGGGGTTTGTGTAACAAATGTTTGTTGGATTTGTGGCTGTACTGGTATCAGGAGAAGCACCAAAAAAATTCCATTGATAACTTGCGGCATTGAAAGAAAGGTTTGTGAAGTTGACACATGTGCCAGGACAGAAATGAGTAGCAGAAGTTAAATATGCTCGTATTGTTTCACAGAATTTTATTAGCCAGTAATCAATACTGCCCCAACTTGCCTGTGTTTTGTCTCCGCCTATCCCGGCAAAGGTTGTGTTCGCCATAAGATAACAGCCATCTTTAGTCTCAATGGCAAACCCCGTTTCATCATGATCGGTGGTCAAAATAGTTTTATCCCAAATTTTATTACCTAAAGAATCGGTTTTCACAACCCATGTTTGCTCCTGGCCAAGATTGTTTTCCGTTTTATCTCCACTTATTTGCGAATATGAATCGCCAGAAAGTAAAAATCCACCATCTGATGTTATGGATATCTTATATAACTCGTCAGCAGAGGTTCCTCCATAATCTTTATCCCATTGTTGGTTGCCTAGTGAATCTGTTTTTACAATCCAAAAATCAAGACCATTGTTCCATGTATTTTGCGTTTTATTTCCACTGATGGGAGATGCAGAGTATCCGCCTAGAATATAACCTCCGTTAAAAGTTTGCTGAATGGAATAAGGCATGTCCAGATTTATCCCGCCAAAATCCTTATCCCATTTCTTATTACCAAGTGAATCGATTTTAATGATCCAATAGTCAAAATCGCCCCACGAATCTTGTGTTTTATCTCCGCTCGTTGGAGATTTAGAGTAGCCACATAGAATATATCCGTCATCATCAGTTTGCTGAATAGAATAAAGAACATCAACAAGTATCCCACCAAAATCTTTATCCCATTCCTTGTTACCAAGAGAATCGGTTTTTACAATCCAGTAATCCGTTAGCCCCCAGCTATTTTGCGTTTTATCTCCACTGATGCCAGAATAAGAATAGCCTCCCAAAATATATCCACCATCTATCGCTTGCGATATTGAAAAAAGAACATCCTCATCTGTGCCTCCAAAATCCTTATCCCATTGCTTATTACCCAGTGAATCGGTTTTTACGATCCAGTAATCTATTAGCCCCCAACTATTTTGTGTTTTATCTCCACTGATATTAGAAAGAGAGTATCCACCAAGAATATATCCGCTATCGGCTGTTTGCTGAATTGAGAATAGGCGGTCATCATCTGATCCACCGAAATCTTTATCCCACTGAATGTTGCCAAAAGAGTCAATTTTAACTATCCAGTAATCCCATCCACCCCTGGAATCCTGGGTCTTATCACCGCTAATCATGGATGATGAATAGCCGCCAAGAATATAACCCCCGTCGGATGTTTGCTGAATTGAATATAAAGCATCACCATCGCTCCCACCAAACCTTTTATCCCACATCTTCACCAAAGGATTTTGACCACATGCATAATGCACCATGAGCAAAGCAAAATGAAGTAAGAGAAATTTTTTCATCCAGAATTTATTGCTTTACAAATTTCGATCGTATGGTTTTTTCTTCAGTCGAAATATCCAGCCAATACATTCCTTTTACTAAAGTCGAAACATCAATTGAACAAGTTGGCAGTTGGCAGTTGGCAATTGGCAAAGGAATAGTCAAAACGATTTCACCAAGTACATTGTAAATTGAAATCTCAACGGCTGTTCCCCTTGTGACTTTTAAATTTTGAATTGTGAATTTATCAGTTACCGGATTCGGATAAACTGCCAGCGGCAAGAAGCCAGCGGCAAGAGGCGTGTTGGTCAGCACATCGTTGATCACCGCCTCCACTTCGCATCCATTGCTATCCGTTGCAACAACATTGTAATTTCCGCTTTGTGATGCGACATAAAAATAATTTGTTGCGCCGGTGATAACGTTGCCGTTGAAATACCATTGATAAGAGGCTGTACCGGTATTTGCAAAAAGAGTGTCTCCGCTTTGTGAGATTGCCTGCGGCGGAGGGGCTGGGAAAACTGTGATGTAATCGGAAAGTAATAGTGTATTGCTTCCGGTTGTGTTGGTTGCGATAAGTTGGACGTCATAACTTCCCGGAGTAGAATAGCAAATATTAGTTGGATTGGTTGCAGTACTTATGTTCGGTATGGCGCCAGGGAATGACCATTGATAAGAAGTTGCATTAATAGAAAGGTTTAAAAAATCAATGCAAGATCCCGAACAGATTTGATTCGAAGTAGAGAAGGCACTAATTGGTACCAGCAATGTGTCACAAAATTTCACCATCCAATAGTCCCATGAATTTTGGGTTGTATCCCAATTTTCTTCTGATTTATAACCGGCAATACGAGCATTAGTATAACCGGCAAAAACATAACACCCGTCATTGGATTGAATTGTCGACATGCCTTCGTCATGTCCGTTTGTAAAAATGGTTTTATCCCACTGCAAAATTCCGTTGGGATCAGTTTTAACCGCCCACATTTGTTCCTGTCCTAAATTAGTTTCTGTTTTATTTCCACTTGGAAGTGCATAATAAGAAGAACCTAAAAGCAGAAAACCTGAATCAGAAGTTTGAACAACAGAGTTCATTTCATCTTCTGATCCGATGGTTCCAAAATCTTTATCCCAAACTTTGTTACCGAGTGAATCAATTTTGACAATCCAGTAATCCGGTGTTGAAGATGTATTATCCCAATTAGGTTGAGATTTATTTCCACTCTGTCCAGAAAAAGAAATTCCTCCTAAAATATATCCTCCGTCATAAATCTGTTGGAGCGAACTAAATTTCTCAACATTGGAACCGCCAAAGCAACGATCCCACTGCATAGTACCTATTGAATCTATTTTGATAATCCAATAGTCCCAGGTACCGTATCCCGGATCTGTTTTATCTCCACTGAGACCAGACAAGGATTGTCCACCCAAAATATATCCGCCATCCTTTGTCTGAGAGATTGAATAAAATTCTTCACTTGAAGTTCCACCAAATCGCTTATCCCACAATTTATTTCCTATAGAATCTATTTTAACTAACCAATAATCATAATACAATCCATTGGTATCCCAATTTGCCTCAGTTCTATCACCCGTGGCACCCGAGCGTGACCAGCCACCAAGAATGTAACCTCCATCAGACGTCTGAACTACTGAACTCAAATCATCGTATGAATCTCCGCCAAATCGTTTGTCCCATTGCTTAGTTCCAGTTGGGTCAATTTTTACAATCCAGTAATCCCATGAACTTAAACCTATCGTATCCCAATTATCCTGTGTTCTGTCTCCGCCAATCCTTGAGTCCGACCAGCCTCCGACGATGTAGCCGCCATCTGTTGTTTCAACAACCGTTCTCAATCTTTCCGTTCCTAAACCACCGAATACTTTATCCCACTGTTTTGATCCGGATGAATCACACTTTAAAATCCAAAAATCCGAATTGCCATTCCAATTGGGCTGGGTTTTATCTCCACCCGACAGGTAGGACCATGAATCGCCGGCAAAAATAAATCCCCTATCACTTGTTCTTACTAATTGTGAAAGTTGTTCCTGGCCTGTTCCGCCAAACCTCTTATCCCACATCTTCACCAATGGATTTTGGGAGAATGCACAATGGATGATGCATGATGTAACAATAAAAGCCAGGGGAAATTTTTTCATGTTTACAAAATTTAATACTTCACAAATTTTGACCGGAATTCTTTTCCTTCAGATGAAACATTCAGCCAATACATTCCAGGCGACAAACCTGAAACATCAATTGAACAAGTTGGCAGTTGGCAGTTGGCAATTGGCAAAAGAATAGTCAAAACGATTTCACCAAGTACATTGTAAATTGAAATCTCAATGGCTGTTCCCCTTGTGACTTTTAAATTTTGAATTGTGAATTCATCGTTTACCGGATTCGGATAAATTGCCAGCGGCAAGAAGCCATTGGCCAGTGGCGTGTGTGCTAGAACGTCATTGATCACCGCTTCCACCTCACATCCATTTGAATCCGTTGCGACTACATTGTAATCTCCGCTTTGAGTTGCAACATAAAAATAATTTGTTGCGCCGTTGATGATGTTGCCGTTGAAATACCATTGATAGGATGCTGCTCCTGTAATTGCAGAAAGTGTATCGCCGCTTTGAGTGATTGATTGTGCAGGTGGAGATGGATTAACGGTGATGTAGTTGGTGAGAAGAAGTGTATCGCTGCCGTTTGCGTTGGTAGCGATTAGTTGGACATCATATAAACCGGGATTTGCATAACAAATGCTTGTAGGGTTAGTGGCTGTGCTGGTATCAGGTGATGCTCCAGGGAAAAACCATTGAAAGCCTGTAGCATTAAATGAAAGGTTTGCAAAATCAATACATGCACCCGGACATAAATTTGCCGGGGAAGCAAATCCTGCCTGAATGGTCTCGCAAAATTTTACAATCCAGTAATCATATGTGCATCCTAGTCCAAAACAAGCTGTATCCCAATTAGGTTGTGTTCTGTATCCTGCAATATCTCCATTATCAGAACTCGCAATAGCATAACACCCGTCATTCGTTTGAAGTGCAAGCCCCAATTCCTGATGCCCGGAGCTAAAAATGGTTTTATCCCAAAGTATATTCCCCAGAGAATCCATTTTTAATACCCAAGTTTGTTCGACACCTAGATTACTTTCTGATTTATTACCGCCAATGAATGAGTAAGAGGTACCTGCAACCAGGAATCCTCCATCAGAAGTTCGACTAATGTTTCCAAATTCATCTTCATCATCGATCCCGCCAAAATCTTTATCCCATTGCTTATTCCCAATTGAATCCGTTTTGATTATCCAGTAGTCATACCCTCCCCAGGTATTTTGTGATTTATCTCCGCTGATGTCCGACCTCGAAAACCCACCAAGTAAATATCCATTGTCTGAAGTTTGTTGAATAGAAATAAGTACATCAATTTCAATTCCTCCAAAATCCTTGTCCCACTGCTTATTGCCAAGGGAATCAATTTTTACCAGCCAGAAATCATAGATTCCCCAATTGTCTTGTGTTTTATCGCCACCTATATCTGACATGGACGATCCACCGAGAATATATCCGCCATTTGAGGTTTGCACAAGAGAATATAAACGGTCTTCACCTGTACCTCCATAATCCCGATCCCATAGCTTATTGCCGATTGAATCTATTTTGATAATCCAAAAATCATAACCTCCCCAGGTATTTTGTGTTTTATCACCGCTAATACCTGAAATAGAAGAACCCCCTAAAATGTATCCACCGTCTGGGGTTTGTTCAATGGAAAAAAGAGCGTCACCATTAGTCCCTCCAAAATCCTTATCCCATTGCATATTGCCGAATGAGTCTGTTTTAATTATCCAGATATCAGCATTTCCCCATGATGGCTGGGTTTTATTCCCGCTTACTCCGGAAAATGAAAGGCCACCAAGAATATAACCTCCATCAGAAGTTTGTTTTAAAGAAAGTAGTTCGTCTGCGTTCACTCCTCCAAAGTCCCTCTCCCATTGTTTATTGCCGAGTGAATCAATCTTTACTATCCAATAATCAAACCCTCCCCAGGTATTTTGAGTCTTATCACCACCGATGCCTGACTCCGAATATCCACCTATAATAAATCCGTGATCTGATGTCTGCTGAAACAATTTCAGCATTTCTGAATCCATTCCCCCAAATCTGTAATCCCACACCTTCACCAAAGGATTTTGAGAAAAGGATAAATGAAAAATGCAACATGAAAAAATAAAAACGAGGAGAGCTTTTTTCATGGTTGTGAAAAGCAGTTAACCAAATGTAAGAATTTAGAATTGAAAATAGTCTAGTTAGATAAATACTATAAAATTTGAGGAGATTGCTTCACTGCGTTCGCAATGACTATCGTTATGGGGCAATGACCATATATTGTTAAGGATGCATTGCAACTTGAGGACGCAAATTGCGACCTCAAAATATCTTTAAGGTTGCAATTTGAAACCTTAAAGGATTCAGCAGTCCTTTCTTCACTATTCGTAATTCGTAAATTCGTATGACTTCCTTCGTACTTCGATGAGGAATAAAAAAAGGGCCGCCTCTCAGCAGCCCTTTCGTAAATATTCGCAATTCGTAAATTCGTATGACTTCCTTCGTACTTCGGTGAGGAATAAAAAAAGGGCCGCCTCTCAGCAGCCCTTTCGTATTTGTATATCCGTAGTAATCTGTATTCTGTACTACCTCGCGAATTCCTCTTCTTTCTTCGAAGCCATCAGCAGATCGTACTCTTCCTGAGAACCTACGATGATCTTTTCGTATTCGCGCAAGCCTGTGCCTGCAGGAATCAAATGACCAACGATTACGTTCTCTTTCAGTCCGAGCAGCTCGTCTACTTTTCCGTTCACTGCAGCTTCGTTCAGCACCTTCGTCGTTTCCTGGAAGGATGCAGCCGAAATCCAGCTCTTCGTATGCAATGATGCCTGCGTAATTCCCTGCAGCACCGGTGATGACGTTGCCGGTGTTGCCGGACGTGCTTCGATTGGTTTTGCATCCTTGCGCTTAAGCATGGAGTTCTCTTCACGGAATTTACGGAGTGTGATGATCTGTCCGGCTTTTACTTCCGCAGAATCACCCGGCTCGATTACGACCACTTTATCCATGATCTCATCGTTCTCCTTGATGAATTCTACACGATCCACATATTCTTTTTCAAGCAACATGGTATCACCCGGATCTTCAATCATCACCTTGCGCATCATCTGGCGAACGATCACTTCAAAGTGCTTGTCGTTGATCTTCACACCCTGCAAACGGTAAACTTCCTGCACCTCATTTACGAGATACTCTTGTACCATGCTTGGTCCCTTGATCGCAAGGATATCATTCGGCGTGATGGCACCATCACTCAGCGCATCGCCGGCTTTTACGAAGTCGTTGTCCTGGACAAGGATGTGCTTCGATAAAGCTACCTGGTATTTCTTGGTTTCACCGTCGCGGGAGGTAACAATGATTTCTCTGTTACCACGCTTGATGCCGCCGTAAGAAACGATACCGTCGATTTCAGAAACCACGGCAGGGTTGCTCGGGTTACGTGCTTCAAAGAGTTCCGTAACACGTGGCAGACCGCCTGTGATATCGCCTGACTTACCGGCCATACGAGGAATCTTAACAAGGACGTCTCCGGCCTTGATCTTATTCCCAACGTTCACCATGATGTGCGCGCCGACAGGAATATTATATCCCTTGATCATTTCCTTCGTCTCGCCCATGATCTTAATCAACGGGTTCTTGGTCTTATCGCGGGTTTCGATGATTACCTTTTCCTTGTACCCAGTCTGGTCGTCACTTTCCTCGCGGTAGGTAACGCCTTCTTCGATACTTTCAAATGCAATCTTACCGGCAACTTCGGAAAGGATAACGGCATTGTACGGATCCCAGTCGCAAAGCAAATCTCCTTTTTCAACTTTGGAATTATTCTTCACATAGAGCTTCGCTCCGTAAGGAATATTTGCAGTTGTAAGCACAGCACCTGTGTTCACATCACTGATTCGTACTTCGCCTGAACGGCCGATGACAACATCGAATTCCTTGTTGCCTTCTTTTGCTTTTACCGTCTTCAGATCTTCATATTCAACCTTACCGGCAAACTTCGCCTTCAGGCCGCTTTCCGTAACTGACTTGCTTGCAGTACCACCCACGTGGAAGGTACGCAGGGTAAGCTGTGTTCCCGGCTCACCGATACTTTGTGCAGCGATGACACCAACAGCTTCACCTTTTTCTACAAACCTTCCGGTTGCAAGATTTCTTCCGTAACATTTTGCGCAAACACCTTTCAGTGATTCGCATGTGAGTACGGAACGGATCTCGACTGTTTCGATCGGAGAGTTTTCGATCAGGTCAGCTACATCTTCCTTGATTTCCTGTCCGGCAGCGATGATCAACTCATTCGTCTGCGGATGGTAAATATTATGAACCGCTACACGACCAAGAATACGATCGTATAATGATTCAACTACTTCTTCATTGTTCTTCAGTGCAGTTTCTGCCAGACCGCGCAGTGTTCCGCAATCTTCGTCTGTGATGATCACATCCTGTGAAACGTCCACAAGACGACGAGTGAGGTAACCGGCATCGGCAGTCTTCAGCGCCGTATCGGCAAGACCTTTACGTGCACCGTGCGTGGAAATGAAGTACTCGAGGATGGAGAGACCTTCCTTGAAGTTGGAAAGAATCGGGTTCTCGATAATTTCACCACCACTGCTTCCGCTCTTCTGCGGTTTTGCCATCAGTCCGCGCATTCCGCCAAGCTGACGGATCTGCTCTTTCGAACCACGCGCACCACTGTCAAGCATCATGTAGATGGAATTGAATCCCTGCTTGTCAGTACTGATCTGTTTCATCAGCGTATCTGTAATGCGGGAGTTTGTGCGTGTCCAGATATCGATGATCTGGTTATAACGTTCGTTGTAAGTGATGAATCCCATGTTGTAGTTATTCAGCACTTCTTCAACTTCAGTATTTGCTTTTTCGACAAGTTCATGTTTTGCAGCAGGAACCTGTACGTCTTCAAGGTTGAATGAAAGTCCACCCTTGAATGCCATGCTGAATCCGAGATCCTTGATGTCGTCCAGGAACTTGGCCGTCTTTGAAATGCCACACTTCTTCATCACTTCGCCGATGATATCGCGGAGTGATTTCTTTGTGAGCAATTCATTGATGTAACCATTCTCATGAGGAACAACCTGGTTGAACAGTACGCGACCTACGGTCGTTTCAATCACCTTGGTTACAAGCTTGTCACCGTCAATGACGTTGTCAATTTTAACCTTGATGAAAGCATGAAGGTCAATGCGTCCTTCATTGTATGCAATCAGTACTTCTTCAGGAGAATAGAAAGTCGCTCCCTGGCCTTTTACTTTTAATTTTCCTTCGCTCTTGCGGCCCTTCGTTGTATAGTAAAGTCCGAGTACCATGTCCTGGGAAGGAACGGTGATCGGAGCGCCATTAGCGGGGTTCAGGATGTTGTGCGATGCAAGCATCAGCATTTGTGCTTCCAGTACAGCAGCATGTCCCAGCGGAACGTGTACAGCCATCTGGTCACCGTCGAAGTCAGCGTTGAACGCAGTACAAACGAGCGGGTGCAGCTGGATCGCTTTACCTTCTACAAGCTTCGGCTGGAATGCCTGGATACCTAACCTGTGAAGGGTCGGAGCACGGTTGAGGAGAACTGGGTGTCCCTTCAACACGTTTTCAAGAATATCCCAAACCAGCGGATCCTTGCGATCCACGATTTTCTTTGCACTCTTTACAGTCTTCACAACGCCACGCTCAATCATCTTGCGGATGATGAACGGTTTGAAGAGCTCTGCAGCCATATCTTTCGGAAGACCACACTCATGCAGTTTCATATCAGGACCTACGACAATTACGGAACGTGCAGAATAGTCAACACGTTTTCCGAGGAGGTTCTGACGGAAGCGTCCTTGTTTTCCTTTCAATGAATCAGAAAGCGATTTCAATGCACGGTTGCTTTCTGTCTTTACAGCGTTCACTTTTCTTGAATTATCAAAAAGTGAATCCACTGCTTCCTGCAACATACGTTTCTCGTTACGAAGAATTACATCCGGAGCTTTAATTTCCAGGAGTCTCTTCAAACGGTTGTTGCGGATGATTACGCGCCTGTACAAATCATTCAGGTCGGAAGTCGCAAAGCGGCCCCCATCCAGTGGTACAAGCGGACGCAGTTCAGGTGGAATCACCGGAACTACTTTTACAATCATCCACTCCGGACGATTTTCAATATTCAGGTTTGCAGCACGGAAGGCTTCCACAACGCTGAGACGTTTTAGCGCCTCGTTCTTACGCTGCTGTGAAGTTTCATTGTTCGCCTGGTGACGAAGAGAGAACGAAAGTTCATCCAGCTTCAATCGTGCAAGAAGGTTGTATAATGCTTCCGCACCCATTTGTGCGATGAACTTGTTCGGATCGCTGTCGTCCAGGTGCTGGTTATCCTTCGGAAGAGTTTCCAGGATAGCGAGGTACTCGTCTTCCGTGAGGAAGTCGAGGTAGTTCACTCCATCCGCTGCTTTCACGCCCGGATTGATGACTACGTAACGCTCGTAATAAATGATCATGTCGAGCTTCTTGGTAGGAAGCCCGAGCAGGTAACCGATTTTGTTTGGCAGTGAACGGAAATACCAGATGTGTGCAACAGGAACAGTGAGCTGAATGTGGCCCATGCGTTCCCTGCGCACTTTCTTTTCTGTTACTTCCACGCCGCAGCGGTCGCAAACGATTCCTTTGTAACGGATACGTTTGTATTTACCGCAATGACATTCCCAATCTTTTACCGGCCCGAAAATACGCTCGCAGAATAATCCGTCGCGCTCCGGTTTGTACGTCCGGTAATTGATGGTTTCAGGTTTCAGCACTTCACCGCTGCTTTGCTCCAGGATATGCTCCGGTGAAGCCAGCGAGATAATGATCTTGGTGAAGTTGGATTTGATTTTTATTTCTTTTCTGGTTGCCATTCTTTTTTAAGTGATTAAGTGACTAGGTGACTAAGTGACTAAGTGATCGTCACTTGATACATCCTCACAGTTATTAATCGAGAGTGATTTTCAATCCAAGACCGCGGAGCTCATGCAACAATACGTTGAATGATTCCGGAATTCCGGGAGTTGGCATCACATCTCCTTTCACCATTGTTTCATAGGCTTTTGCACGTCCGATCACGTCATCGGATTTTACAGTCAGGATTTCCTGGAGGATGTTTGCTGCACCGAATGCTTCCAGTGCCCACACTTCCATTTCTCCGAAACGCTGACCTCCGAACTGTGCTTTACCACCCAGCGGCTGCTGCGTGATGAGCGAGTAAGGTCCGATTGAACGGGCATGCATTTTATCGTCAACCATGTGACCGAGCTTCAGCATGTAGATAACACCTACTGTTGCCGGTTGGTCAAACTTTTCACCTGTGCCGCCGTCGTGCAGGAAGGTACTTCCGAACTTTGGAAGGCTTGCCTTGGTCACCCACTCATCGATCTGTTCGTATGTAGCACCGTCGAAAATCGGTGTCGCAAATTTGACACCCAACTTCTGACCAGCCCACCCGAGAATCGTTTCATAAATCTGACCGAGGTTCATACGTGATGGTACACCCAGCGGGTTGAGCACGATGTCAACAGGCGTACCATCTTCGAGGTACGGCATGTCCTCATCGCGGACAATCTTCGCAACGATACCCTTGTTACCGTGACGGCCTGCCATCTTATCACCCACCTTCAGCTTACGCTTCTTGGCGATGTAAACTTTAGCAAGCTGCATGATACCTGCAGGTAACTCATCACCGACTGTAAGCGAAAATTTCCTCCGCTTATAAATACCGGTAATGTCGTTGAACTTGATCGTATAGTTGTGCAGCAATTGCTTGATCTGGTCGTTCTTCTCTTTGTCAGTGGTCCACTTGTTCGGGTTCACTGTCTCGTAGTTCATATCGGCCAGCATCTTCTGCGTGAACTTTGCTCCTTTCGGAACAACTACTTCCTTGAAGATGTCTACAACACCCTGTGAAGTTTTACCGCTCACAAGCACGAACAGCTTGTCGATCAGTTTTTCCTTCAGGTCGTTTGCAACTGCATTGTATTCCTTATCCAGTTTTTCTACCTGCACTTTTTCATCGCTCTTTGCTGTTTTATCTTTCAGCAGAATGCGGGAGAACAAACGTTTTTCAATTACAACACCTCTTACTGAAGGCGGAACCTTCAATGATGCATCCTTTACGTCTCCGGCCTTATCGCCGAAGATTGCACGGAGAAGTTTTTCTTCAGGTGATGGATCTGTTTCTCCCTTCGGAGTGATCTTACCGATCAGGATGTCTCCTTCTGAAACTTCTGCTCCGATGCGAATGATACCGTTTGCATCGAGGTCCTTGGTTGCATCTTCACTTACGTTTGGAATATCAGCGGTAAGCTCTTCCATTCCGCGTTTTGTGTCACGCACTTCGAGAGAGTACTCGTCGATGTGAATGGAAGTAAAGATGTCTTCACGCAGTACACGTTCAGAGATTACAATAGCATCTTCGAAGTTGTAACCTTTCCATGGCATGAATGCCACTTTCAGGTTACGGCCCAATGCCAGTTCTCCATCCTGTGTTGCGTATCCTTCAGAAAGCACCTGGCCTTTTTTCACCTTCTGTCCTTTGCGAACAATCGGTTTCAGGTTAATGCAGGTACTCTGGTTTGTTTTGTGAAACTTGGTAAGCTTGTAGGTCTTCACATCGTCCTCAAAACTGATGAGGCGCTCATGCTCTTTGCGTGAATAGCGGATGGTGATTTCGTTGGAGTCAACAAATTCAACCACGCCATCGCCTTCAGCGTTTATGAGCACGCGTGAATCCTGTGCAATGCGACCTTCCAATCCTGTTCCGACGATCGGTGCTTCAGCCCGAAGCAGCGGAACTGCCTGGCGTTGCATGTTCGATCCCATGAGTGCGCGGTTGGCGTCATCATGCTCGAGGAAAGGAATCATGGAAGCTGCAATCGAAGCAATCTGGTTCGGTGCAACGTCCATCAGGTTTATTTTTTCAGGCTCGAGCAAAGGGAAGTCTCCGAGGTAACGCGCTTTTACTTTGCCGTCCTTGAAGTTTCCGTTCTCGTCAATATTTGCATTCGCCTGGGCAATCACCTTGTTGTCTTCTTCTTCTGCAGTGAGATAGATCACCGGTTTCTCAACGTCAACTTTACCATTTGTAAGCGTACGGTAAGGTGTCTCGATGAATCCGAGGTTGTTGATCTTCGCATACACGCAGAGAGAAGAAATCAATCCGATGTTCGGTCCTTCAGGAGTTTCAATGGTGCAGAGACGTCCGTAGTGCGTATAGTGTACGTCGCGGACTTCGAATCCGGCACGCTCGCGGGAGAGACCGCCGGGCCCGAGGGCCGACAACCTTCTCTTATGCGTGATTTCAGCAAGCGGATTCGTCTGATCCATGAACTGTGAAAGCTGGTTCGTTCCGAAGAATGAATTGATCACAGAGGAAAGCGTCTTTGCATTGATCAGGTCGGCAGGTGTGAACACTTCATTGTCGCGGACGTTCATACGCTCGCGGATGGTACGTGCCATACGAGCCAGGCCGATTCCGAATTGGGTGTAGAGCTGCTCGCCGACTGTACGAACACGCCTGTTTGAAAGGTGATCGATATCATCCACCTCAGCTTTTGAATTCACCAGCTGAATAAGGTTCTTGATGATCATGATGATATCTTCCTTTGTAAGCACGCGAGTGTCGGAAGGAATCTGCAGACCCAGCTTCTTGTTGATACGGTAACGGCCTACGTCGCCGAGGTCGTAACGCTTATCAGAGAAAAATAATTTATCGATGATACCGCGGGCAGTTTCATAATCCGGTGGTTCGGCATTACGCAGCTGGCGGTAAATATATTCGACAGCTTCCTTCTCAGAGTTGGAAGTGTCCTTTTGCATGGTGTTATAGATGATTGCATAATCACCTGCATTGATTTCCTGTTTATGAAGGATAATTGTTTTTGCACCTGAGTCAATGATGAGGTCAACGTGCTGTTCTTCGATGATCGTTTCACGCTCGATGACGACTTCATTCCGCTCGATTGAAACAACTTCACCTGTATCTTCATCTACGAAATCCTCCACCCATGTTTTCAGAACACGAGCCGCGAGTTTGCGGCCGATGCTGCTTTTCAGGGATGCTTTGCTGACCTTGATTTCATCAGCAAGTCCGAAGATCTCGAGGATGTCCTTGTCGAACTGGTAACCGATTGCACGCAGAAGCGTGGTCACAGGGAATTTTTTCTTCCGGTCGATATAAGCATACATGACACTATTGATGTCAGTTGCAAATTCGATCCAGGAGCCCTTGAAAGGAATGACACGGGCTGAATAGAGTTTTGTACCGTTGGCATGACGGCTTTGTCCGAAGAATACGCCCGGTGAACGGTGAAGCTGGGAAACGACAACGCGTTCCGCTCCATTGATCACGAAGGTTCCCTTCGGTGTCATGTAAGGAATTGTACCGAGGTACACGTCCTGCACAATGGTTTCGAAATCCTCGTGCTCGGGATCGGTACAATACAATTTAAGTTTTGCTTTCAGCGGTACGCTATGCGTAAGTCCGCGTTCGATACACTCATCGATCGAGTAGCGTGGGGGATCAATAAAGTAATCGAGAAATTCAAGCACGAAATTGTTCCGCGAATCCGTAATCGGAAAATTCTCGCTGAACACTTTATATAAACCTTCGTTCTGGCGGTTGTCAGACGTGGTTTCCAGCTGAAAGAAATCCTGGAATGACTTCAACTGAATGTCGAGGAAGTCAGGATATTCTATCCCGTGCTTGCTGGTTGAGAAGTTGATTCTTTTTTGGCTGAGAGTTGCTGACACGTTGATCGTAATTTAAGTAATTGAATAAAACTGTAAAATGTTTAATGTTTAAAGTTTAAGCACCTTCAAGAGGTCTTAAACTTTAAACCTAAACGCTGCACATTTCCCTTCCAGGGAAGCGTGAACTCTTCAACAGAAGAAACAACTTACTTAACTTCAACTTCAGCTCCTGCTTCTTCTAATTGTTGTTTGATAGAATTTGCTTCTTCTTTTGCTACGCCTTCTTTCACCGGCTTCGGTGCACCGTCAACCAGGTCCTTTGCCTCTTTCAGGCCAAGTCCTGTGATCTCTTTCACGAGCTTAACGATTGCCAGCTTAGCTCCGCCTGGTGCTTTGAGGATAACATCAAAAGATGTTTTCTCAGCAGCTGCAGCTCCGCCTGCATCACCACCGCCTCCGGCAGCTACAGCAACAGCCGCAGCAGCAGGCTCGATGCCGTACTCGTCTTTAAGAATTTTAGCAAGCTCATTTACTTCTTTTACTGTCAGGTTTACTAACTGATCAGCAAACGCTTTTAAATCTGCCATGATATTTGTTGTTTAAGGATTAAGAATTTTTAATTTATATTTATTGGAATGGAAGCCTATTGAATGTAAGATGTACTATTTAAGATGTACAATTTATTAAGAACTGTTATTCGGGACGCTCTGAAAGGGTTTTTACAATTCCTGCCAGTTTGCCGCTGCTGCTTTGCAAAGCACTGATCACGTTGCGCGCAGGTGACTGCAGCAGTCCAATGATCTCGCCGATCAGTTCATTCTTGCTCTTCAGCGCCGCCAGCGTATCCAGCTGGTTATCGCCGAGGAAAACAGATTGATCGATGAATGCTCCTTTGAGCACGGGCTTTTCGCCTCCACCTTTTCTGAATTCCTTAATCAGCTTTGCGGGAGCATTTCCTGCTTCGCTGAAAAGAATTGCGCTGGTACCCTTCAGTGATACGAACATTGGTTCGAACGCATCTTTGTTAGTACGTTCCATCGCTTTACGGATCAGCTTGTTCTTAGCCACCACCATTTTCACACCTTTATTGAAGCAAAGGCGGCGGAGCTGGCTAGTTTTAGCTACTGTAAGTGATGAAGTATCGGTGATGTACACAGTAGGGTATTGCGCGAGCATTCCTGCCAGGTCATCGATGATTATATTTTTTTCTTCTTTCTTCATTGTTTTAGTTTTTAATGGAGTGATAAAACAAAGTCAGGTATTAATGAAGCTCCTTAGTGTCAATCTGGATTGACGGGCTCATGGTGCTTGACATATAAACACTTCTCAGGTACGTACCTTTCGCTGACGAAGGTTTTAACTTGACGATGCTGTTGATAAGCTCGCGTGCGTTCTCTTCAAGTTTCTTGGCATCGAAGGAAGCTTTGCCCACTGAAGTATGAATGTGCGATTGCTTGTCAACTTTGAAATCAATTTTACCTGCTTTCACTTCTTTCACCGCTTTTCCGATGTCATTGGTAACAGTACCTGTCTTTGGGTTCGGCATCAGGTTTCTCGGACCAAGTACCTTACCCAAACGTCCGACCTTACCCATCGCTGCCGGCATAGTGATCACGACATCCATGTCAACCCAGCCTTGCTCGATCTTCTGGATGTAGTCGTCCATTCCGACAAAGTCAGCACCTGCATCCTTCGCTTCCTGCTCTTTGTCAGGGGTGCAGAGGACGAGTACTTTTTTAGTTTTTCCGGTACCGTGCGGGAGTGTAACAATTCCGCGCACCATTTGGTTTGCTTTCCGGGGATCGACTCCGAGTAATATGCTCAGGTCAACGGATGAATCGAACTTGGTTGTTGAAATTTCCTTAACAAGCTTTGAAGCGTCTGCTAAAGAGTAGTGCTTTGCGCGGTCTACTTTTGAGAGGGCTTGTTTCCTCTTTTTGGTCAATTTTGCCATTGCTATTTATTTGTGAAGTACAAACGTTCGCCGAGGCGAACTCCTTCTGTTAATGAACTCTTTGTCGGTCGATTAATTGATGGCGAGTTTGAATTTGCCAATCAACTTAATGAACTCAATAAACTAATCAACTATTCAGAACGGTCTTTCACCTTTTACTTCGATACCCATGCTACGTGCGGTACCTGCTACCATGCTCATTGCTGATTCGATGGTAAAGCAGTTAAGGTCAGGCATTTTTACTTCAGCCACCTTGCGCACCTGGTCCCACGTCACAGATCCAACCTTACTTCTGTTCGATTCCTTTGATCCGCTTTTAATTTTCGCAAAGTCCAGAAGCTGAACTGCAGCGGGTGGAGTTTTGATGACAAACTCAAAGGACTTGTCAGTGTAAACGGTAATGATTACCGGCAGTACCTTTCCTGCATCCTGCTGGGTGCGGGCATTGAACTGCTTGCAAAACTCCATGATGTTCACACCCTTTGCACCGAGCGCAGGTCCAATAGGAGGAGCCGGGTTAGCAGCGCCGCCTTTTACCTGTAATTTTATGAATGTTGCTATTTCTTTTGCCATTGCTTTTGAGATTTGAGATGTGAGGTGTGAGATCTGAGACGTTTGATTTTGAGACGGAAGCTTCTCTTATCTATGTACTCATTACTCAATACTCATATCTAGGTCTGTTATTCTTTTTCTACCTGCATATAACTCAACTCAAGCGGAGTTTTACGTCCGAAGATTTTCACCATCACCTTGAGTTTCTTTTTCTCTTCGTTTATTTCTTCGATCACACCTGTAAAGCTGTTGAACGGACCATCTATCACCTTCACTGATTCTCCTACTACATAAGGAACGTTCATTACTGCTTCACTGTCTGCCGCTTCATCCATTTTACCCATGATTCTGTTAATCTCGCTCTGACGCAGTGGCGCCGGAGCTTCACCTTTGGGTCCGAGAAAATTGATCACACCGGAAATATTTTCAATGATGTGAGGAATTTCTCCTGTGAGGATAGCTTCAATAAAGACATAACCCGGAAGCATCTGGCGCTCCTTGCTCGTCTTTTTACCATTCCTGATCTGGTAAACTTTTTCCGTCGGAACCAATACCTGCTTTACATAATCACCCATTTTCAGGCGGCTGATTTCTGATTCAATGTATTGTTTCACCTTTTTTTCTTTCCCGCTAATTGCACGTACCACGTACCATTTGTGAGTCAGATCAGGCTTTACAGCTTCTTTTTTTACCGGTGCTTTTACCATTGGGTTTATCCGACCATTTTATAGAACAGGTTCATCACAGTCTGAATACCGAAATCCATAAGAAAGATAATCGCAGCAATAATGAGCGATGCGATCATCACCACAACCACGCTGTCCTGGAGTTCACTCCATGTCGGCCAGGAAACTTTTTCTACCAGCTCGATGTAGCTTTCTTTAATGTAGGATGTTACTTTGCTCATATGCTTTGATTCTCTTCTGATTTCAATTTGCACGGGTGGAGAGACTCGAACTCCCAGCCAATCCGCCGCGGCGGACTACTCTACCACTGGTTTATCTTTCCAATATTCTCTCCCTTTTCCTGTTTTGAAGAATTTTTCCCTCTTCATTGCTTCACCTCTTGTTTCAAACTCTTCAAAGTACTTTAACTTCCAATCTCCTTTGTTACTTGTATATCGACCCTTTCCTAAATTATGTTTGATTATTCTCTGTTCTAAATTTCTTGTTTGACCAACATAAAATTTACCAGCTTTCTCTGAATAAATTATATAAACATAATATCCAACATCTTCCTTCATTCATCGCACGGGTGGAGAGACTCGAACTCCCAGCCAACGGTTTTGGAGACCGCTACTCTACCAATTGAGCTACACCCGTCTATTCCATTGGGTGGGACTTTTTATCTCTCACCTTTTTTACTTCATCTTTCTTCTTCGAACTCCTCAAGCCAATCCGCCGTGGCGGACTACTCTACCAATTGAGCTACACCCGTCTATTCCATTGGGTGGGACTTTTTATCTCTCACCTTTTTTACTTCATCTTTCTTCTTCGAACTCCTCAAGCCAATCCGCCGTGGCGGACTACTCTACCAATTGAGCTACACCCGTATATCAATTGGCAATTTGCAGTTAGCAGTTGGCAATTTGTTCACTGCTTATTTGCAAACTGCCAACTGCTTATTGCAAACTTATTTTACAATCTCAATCACCTGTCCTGCTCCAACGGTACGGCCGCCTTCGCGGATAGCGAAGCGAAGACCTTTATCCATAGCAACTGGCTGGATCAATTCAACATTGATCGTCACGTTGTCGCCTGGCATTACCATCTCACGACCTTCAGGCAAAGTGATTTCACCTGTAACGTCTGTTGTGCGGAGATAAAACTGAGGACGGTATTTGTTATGGAAAGGAGTGTGGCGTCCGCCTTCTTCTTTCTTCAGTACATAGATTTCAGCTTTGAACTGTGTGTGAGGTGTGATGGAACCTGGTTTTGCAACCACCATTCCGCGACGAATGTCGTTCTTTTCAATACCACGGAGGAGCAGACCAACGTTGTCGCCGGCTTCACCTCTGTCAAGAATCTTACGGAACATTTCCACACCTGTCACAGTTGACTTCAGTGATTTTTCCTGCATACCGATGATATCCACATCTTCGCCTGAGTTGATTACACCGCGCTCGATACGTCCTGTTGCAACAGTCCCGCGGCCAGTGATTGAGAACACGTCTTCAACCGGCATCAGGAATGGCTTGTCAACTTCACGTGGAGGAACAGGGATGTATGTATCAACTGCATCCATCAATTGCATGATTGCAGGAACCCATTTTGGATCTTTGTTCAAACCGCCCAATGCAGAACCACGAATGATCGGAGTTGCGCTTCCATCAAACTGATAGAAAGTCAGAAGGTCACGAATTTCCATTTCAACGAGGTCAAGCAATTCAGGATCGTCAACCATGTCCGCTTTGTTCATGAATACAACGATCTTAGGAACACCAACCTGACGGGCCAAAAGAATGTGCTCACGGGTCTGAGGCATCGGACCATCAGTTGCAGCAACAACGAGGATTGCACCGTCCATCTGTGCAGCACCAGTAACCATGTTCTTTACATAGTCAGCGTGGCCCGGACAGTCAACGTGTGCATAGTGACGCTTGTCAGTTTGATATTCAACGTGTGCAGTGTTGATGGTAATACCGCGCTCTTTTTCTTCAGGAGCGTTATCGATTGAGTCAAATGAACGGACTTCTGCAAATCCTTTATCAGCAAGAACTGTAGTGATCGCAGCAGTAAGAGTTGTTTTACCGTGGTCAACGTGACCGATTGTACCAATATTCACATGGGGTTTGGTACGTTCGAATTTTTCTTTTGCCATTTTATTTAATGATTAATTGTAGTTAAGAACAGATTGATTTATTTAGTTTTTAGGAAGCCTGTGTTTTAATGATTAAGTTGACTGGATCTTCACAACATACTATTCAGCATTCAAATTCAATTCTTCAGAGTTTATAACCTCCCTGAAGTTTCGGGGGAACAGCTGACCTTCTACCCTGGCGGCTACCTTCCGTCTTGAACATTGACTCTCTTCTTTATCTTCTTTGAGCCAATGACCAGGATCGAACTGGTGACCTCATCCTTACCATGGATGTACTCTACCGACTGAGCTACATTGGCTTTCCAATTCTCGAGCGGAAGACGGGGCTCGAACCCGCCACCTATAGCTTGGAAGGCTATCGCTCTACCAAATGAGCTACTTCCGCTTATCAGGAATTACTAATTAAGAATTGACACCTGAGCTTCTTTCTTAATTATTAATTTTCAATTCTTCATTTTGCCAAGTGGGGCGAGGAGGATTCGAACCTCCGTAGGCGTAAGCCAGCAGATTTACAGTCTGCCCCATTTGGCCACTCTGGTATCGCCCCTTCCAATTCATTCTGTTATTCAAAGAACCTGAGCCGCCTTCGCTAAAACCTTCTGCGACCATGCATCACCTTAGCTTCGCTTAAGCTTGAGTGACCGAGAGCCGATGGAGGGATTCGAACCCCCGACCTACTGATTACAAATCAGTAGCTCTGACCAACTGAGCTACATCGGCTTAACTATTCTAATTCTGCCAAAATTTTTCTACTTCAATGGTTGATAAATTTTACCATTGAACTGTTGGTCATCGGCAATTTTCAGTATATTTTCAAGGAAAATACACCCCATTTTTTTGGGGACGCAAATGTAAACAACAATATTTACTATGCAAATATTCGTTGATAATTTTTGTGGCCTGAAAAACCTGGGTCAGATAAAAAAACCCGGTCGGATATGAAGTCAGAAATCAGGCTATCACCCGGGCAAGCGGATAGCGTTTTTTCCACATTTTAAAGGCGCTCATGCTGTGAACAATCATCATCGTTTTGTGGTCAAGCTGAACCTTGATGCGTGTGCTTGCATCATGCTCTCCTTTTACCTTTTTTCTGCGGCTGCGGTCTCTTCTTCTGTCTAATCTTTTAATCATACTCGTTATCATAATTCGGGACAAATAAGGTTATTTTTTTAGTAAAGCGGCGGAATTTTCAATTATCATACCGTTAATTTATCAAACGCAATTGTCAATAATATCTTTCAAATTACCTTTGAATTTAACCCGTATTTAACTTTTTGGGTATTCTTTTCCGCTAATCAACAATTATTGCTGATAAAATGTTCCGAATTCATGGCAACAGTAAACAAAAAATAATTCCTGCAAAAAAATTTTTTGTGAAGCAGCTGTAAACCTGTCAGATAATAACTCTGATAATAAAAAAAACCTTATAAATTAATAAAAAATCAGGCTTTATCGCGAAAAATAAATTCCACCAGATCTGCCAACCTGTTACTGTAACCAATCTCATTGTCATACCAGCCCACTACTTTTACCATACCATCAAGTACGGAAGTAAGCATGGAGTCAAAAATGCAAGAATGTTGATTATCAATGATATCCACTGAAACAATCGGCTCATCAACGTATTGGATAATGTTCTTGTAATCAGGAGATTGCGATGCTTTCAAAAAAGCAGCATTGATTTCTTCTGCTGTTGGATTTGTCTTTAAAACACAGGTAATGTCAGTAAGAGATCCGTTCGGAACGGGAACCCGGACCCCGGCACCGCCTAACTTTCCTTTCAGGTGCGGTAGTACTTCGGCCAGCGCCTTTGCAGCCCCCGTTGTAGTTGGAATTATGCTTACAGCTGCTGCCCGGGCCCGCCTAAGATCCTTATGCGGCGCATCGTGCAGGTTCTGATCACCCGTATATGAATGAACGGTGGTCACAAAAGCCGAAACCAACCCCCAGTTGTCATCCAATACTTTCAGCATTGGAGCCGCATTGTTGGTTGTACAGGAAGCGTTTGAGAGAATTTTTTCATCGCCTGTAAGAGTATGTTCGTTTACACCAAGCACGATCGTCTTCATATCGTCCTTTCCTTTTGATGGTGCCGACAACAAAACTTTTTTTGCGCCTGCATTTAAATGAGCCTGCGCACTTTCAGCACTCGTGAATTTACCTGTGCATTCAATCACAACATCAATATTCATTGAATGCCATGGAAGAGCTGCGGGGTTTTTTTCTGCCGTTACTTTTATCTGTGTTCCATTTATATATAAATGATCCGTTTCAGCGGTAACCGTTCCTCTGAAAGCGCGGTGAACCGAATCATACTTGAAAAGATGCGCAAGCGTATTTGTATCTGTGAGGTCATTGATAGCAACCAGCTCCAAATTATTTCTCTCCAGAAGAACGCGGGCAGTCATACGGCCGATGCGGCCAAAGCCATTAATAGCAACACGGATTTTTTTCATAAGAATGTAAAGGTAATGGGGAAATTTATTATCCCTTCGAAGTGCGAATAAGAACTGCGAAAATACGAATAACGAAATCCTTCTCAGATCTCAAAAAACTTTCAATAAAAAATATCTATAACCGGCTCATTAAAACAACCCACAGGTATTATTGAATTGCTTACTAAACTATCGATTCCATTTTTAATAAATTGATACGTGTAAGGGAATGGTTCCGACTGAGTGCCATAACCTCTTACCATCGTATCGACCTGCATTCCAAATAACTGCAAAGGACCCTGGGATGAATAATCGTATTGCACATTCGACAATATAAAAACGTCATTATCATCAAAGGGGTTCGTATTTTTTATATGAAATTTTACAACCTGGTATGCGGGTATAGAAATATCTATCGTTACACTTTTATTGTCATCATCGGTTGAGTAATTCTTTGTAAAGCCAGCAATGATGAAATAATCAGGCTTTGGACTGATCTTGCTGGTTGTTACCAATTCATAGTAGTCCAGGACACCCTCGCGTTTCACTTTTGTTTGAAGTTGGTAATACCCGTTTTCATCCGTGGTAGCATAACCTACAATATATCTGTCAAGATAAGAATTCCGCACGATATAAACTTCCATTCCTTTCACTGGCGAACCATCGCAGGAATAAGTAACACGACCATGGAAGGTTGCATGCAATGGAGATTCTTTACCGCAGGAAGAGAAAATGAAAATTACTGAAGCAAGAGAAAACAGATTATTCCACTTCATACCTAAGGTTTGTAAATAAGCCTAATAAAAAATATTGGCTGTATATATATCGTAGCAAGGACTGATTACAATATTAGTATCTACGACTGTTGTAATTCCATCTTTTTCGTACGCAAAACTAAAATGCATTGGATTTGTTTCCGCGGTAGTGATGGAAAAATTGGTATCAACTAACCCCACCAGGTAATCATTAGCAATGATGTTATACGTTGTATCCTCACCATAATTGATTTGTTCTATCCATTTAAATTTATCATCAGCAGTGTGAGGATTCACATTTTTCACATGTAATATTATTTTTTGGCAGTAGGGTATTGATGCATTCATTATCACAGTTTTAGAACTGCTTCCTGAATTTGCCAGTGTCCCAACAAAACAGGGCCATGCGGGAATGGAATCCTGAGTGAAGCCATAAGTGTGAAGTTCAAAATAGTCGTGTTTACCGAAATTATTAATCTGATCTGAAATTGAATAGTATCCATTTTCATCCGTGTTTGTAGCACACACTTCGTACAGATCATGGCCATCCCACCTTTGTATACTTAGTCGGAGCCCCCCGACAGGAGTATTGTCACAACTGAAAACAATCCTGCCCCTGAATGTCGCTTCAAAATCCTTTTTACAGGAATAGAAAATCAGTAAAGAAAAACAAAGCAGTAAATATTGTTTCATAAACCAATATACTCCGCAGAAAAAAGTTCTAGACTAAATGCTTCTCCGCATGATAACTCGACCTCACCAGCGGACCGCTCTCAACATAACGATATCCCATTTCAAGACCGATGGTTTTATATTCAGCAAAAGTTTCCGGTGTGATGAATTCAGCAACAGGTAAATGTTCTTTGGTAGGCTGAAGGTATTGTCCGAGCGTGAGAATATTTACTCCGTTATTTCTAAGGTCTTGCATCGACTCGAGAATTTCATCTCTTGTTTCTCCCAATCCCAGCATGATTCCGGATTTCACACGCGCGAGTGTTTCGCTTGCTCGCTTCAGAACTTCAAGGCTCCTGTCGTACTTTGCCTGTACACGAACTTGTTTAGTAAGCCTGCGAACGGTTTCAAGATTGTGTGAAAGCACATCTGGTTTTTCATCCAGGACGCGTTGCAGATTATTCCATTTGCCGGCAAAATCTCCAATCAATGTTTCCATCGTCGTACCCGGACTCATTTCACGAACTTTCCTGATCGTCTGCACCCAGATTTCCGCACCACCGTCTTCAAGGTCGTCGCGATCAACGCAGGTGATCACGCCGTGTTTGATGCCCATCGTCTTAATGCTCTTGGCTACGCGAAGAGGTTCGAATGGATCCACCGCTTCCGGACGGCCTGTTGCGACAGAACAAAATCCGCATGAGCGTGTGCAGATATTTCCAAGGATCATAAAAGTGGCCGTTCCTGCACCCCAGCATTCGCCCATGTTCGGACAATTCCCGCTTTGACAGATCGTGTGCAGCTTGTGCTCATCTACCATGTTGCGGACGCGGGTATAATTTTCACCGGTTGGCAACTTTACTTTCAACCACGAAGGTTTTTTATTTGGTGCTTCTATTTCCAATTTGGTTGATTGGTTATTATTTGTCTACTGTTTATTGTCTACTGCTTACTGGTACTGGTACTGGTACTAGTTCTTCTTCCCTCCCCACAGCAATGAAACAAACAAGTTCACATAGTAAGGATTGTTTTTTGTGTAGGCCATGATAGGAATTGTATCAAAAAAACCATCGGCGGTTGCGCCTGCTTCGATGATTGCTACTTTTTGGTGTACTGTTGAGTATTCAAAGCTGAAGGAAAACTTTCCATATGCTCCGGGATAAATCTTCATTTGGTCAAAGCCCTTGAAGTAACTGCCCGGACCATAAAAGTCAGAAACGTTCTGCTGATGTGGGTCATTCGGATCATACTTTTTTGTCGCAACAGTTTTGATTTTCGGATCTTCTGTGTCTACAAGCACTTCATTATAAACCGGTTTTGTTATTCCGAGTGCCGGTCCGATGAAAAGATTGTAACGCACTTCCACCCCGCTTTTTTCTGCCTTTCCAAATATCACTCTTTGCATTCCGTATCCAACCCGTAGGATGTATACATAATTCATTTTTCCGTAATAGAACGGTTTCGCATCGCCGGATGTCTGCTCATTCACAACCTTTGTTTGCTTCGGGTGACGCATGCTAACGATTTCACCTTCAATCACCCGCTTTTTCCACACCGAAACGTGCCTTGCATTCCTGTACACCATTCCAAACCCACCGCTATGGGCTACCAATCCGAAAGTGTTCTCCTTCCTGTAAAGAATGGTAACATCATTTGCGACTGCAGCGGAATCCTGGGCAACTGCTGAAATCGAACTGATCAGAAATAGAAAGAAGAATGAAAAGCGTCTCATAAACAAGTACAAAAGTAGGAATTTATCCGGACGCTCTCAAAGGGCTCAACCTGACCCAAACGGCAAATTAAATCTACATTTTAACCAACCGTCTCCATACGGTTTTATTCCCATCAGCCAGGCTCACGAGGTAAACGCCCTCGCTTAGTGTACTGACATCTATTGTATGGGTTACTGCACCTTCAAACAAGATTCTTCCCAGTGAATTGTAAATTGTGAGTTTTGGATTTACAAGTTGGTTACCATAGGAAAGTGAGACTGTTTTCATAGCCGGATTTGGAAATAAAATAAATTCCTGCGGGGATCCTATCTGTTCTACGGAATTCAATGACGTATTTCCATCCTTGTCAGTTTTAACAAAATACATATCCCCGTTTTCAGATCCGACAGGCTGCTTGTTTCCAACAATAGCATAGCCACCATCATCACACACTTTCAGCCAATTCGCGCCGGTCATGGTTTCTTCGCTTCCATATGTTTTCATCCAAACCTGGTTCCCGAATAAATCAGTTTTTACAATCAGCATATCAATTGAATCATTAAAGCTATACGTATAACCTGCTGCAATATATCCGTCGTTGGTAACAGCTACAGTACTGAAAGCATCATCCTTTAGTCCGCCAAAGTTGCGGCTCCACAACTGGTTTCCGTTTTGATCAACTTTAATCATGTAAGCATCCTGGTCACCGTTTCCAAACCCGGTACTCCTGCCTGCAATGAGAAAACCTCCATCACTGTCTTTACAGAATCCAAAAGCTTCATCACTTCCAGTCGTACCGAAGTGTTTTGACCAAATTAAATTTCCATTGATATCGGTAACGAACATCCATATTTCGTCAGGGTTGCCAAGCGAATCCGAATGCGTTCCGGCAACTGCATAACCTCCATTATTGGTTTCAAGTATCCTGTAACCTGATTCTTTATCAGATGACGATCCGTAACTCCTGATCCAAATCTCGTTCCCGCTGGAATTATATTTTGCAATGAAGGCGTTTCCATGCCATTCGGTAACAGTTTCAAAACCAGTCACGATATAATCACCGGTGGTCGTCTGAATTCCGTCCTCACCGACATCATCTCCCACACCACCATAAGTCTTTTCCCAAAGAATGTTTCCTGAATCATCTGTCTTAAAATACCATGCATCACAGTCACCAGCTCCATAGCCTTCCGTATGACTCACGACAAAGTATCCTCCGTCATTTGTTTGCACAACGGAATTTGCGCCGTCGAGTGTATCACTTCCCATTGTCTGCATCCACTGCTGATTTCCCATGCTGTCAGTTTTTATCAGCCAGGTATCGCTGGTGGTATCTCCGTAACTGAACGCTTGTCCGGCGAGAATGTATCCGCCGTCAGAAGTTCGTGAAAGTGCATGGCCATAATCCATGCGATTGCCTCCAAAAGTTCTTTCAAATGTTGTTACTTGTGCACTAGCAAGAGTTGCTGAAAAAAGAAAAACAGCGAACGTAAATTTCGATTTCATGGGTATAGGTTTTAGGGTTAAGACAGATCATGCAAATCTTAACGTAAAACCCTAAAAAAACTTTTATACCCCTCTATTGTATGATTTGCAAACGGGTTCAGTCGATGACTGTTAGTTCCTGCGGTTGCAGATGTACGGGCTTAGAATCAGTTCCCTTTCTTTTCACCTGAATATATTCTATACCAACCCGCCACCCTACTTGGACTATTTGAAAGGTATTATTCAAAACATTTTTTTTATAATCTGGTTCCCAGTCTTCCGCTAATTTTACTAAGTCCTTTCCGGCAAGGCTAATATGAAAAGAAACAACTTCATATCCCTCCGGGAAATTTACGATTACTTCCTCAATTGTTTTTGCATTCTTTAATTTTTCCAAAGTTATAGTGCTTATCAAGAAGCCTTTTTTTTCCGGGTGCTGTGCTAAAGCAACAAGGCAGAAATTCATTAAGAAGAAGAGAAATACAAATCTGTAAAATGCGTCTTTCATGGTATTTAGAATTTGTAACTACCAGTTCAATAGGTTCAAAAGCCACAACGGCAAACTCCTTCACGCAGGGGTTTCAAAGGCCTCCCGCTTCTGGAAATAGTTTTTGATTTTTTCTTTTGCAATCAGTTTACTTATTTTCTGTTTTAGATTAATCATATTTGACAACATTGCAGGTTTGCTATATTTAATATTTGTAAATGTAATTTTCCGGGACCCGAAACTTTTATAAAAATATTCAACGGAATTAATCGAAGATCCCTCGAAGTCCAATATTAAATCTGTATTGCTGTTTGATTGGATAACCCGGTCAAAAATAAACCGCATGGCTCCGTTTCGCCTGCCTGTTTTATTCGATGAACCAAAAACAAATATGATCTTATCTCCGCTTATAAAGAATACAGTACCTGCGCTTAACACATCATTTTCAAATGCACCGAGAATCAAACATTTTTTTCTTGCGCTTACTTCTGCAGTAAGCTTATCTAATGTTTGATAGTCTTTCAACTTCAGAACCGGTGTTTTATACCACACATTTTTTTTATAGATCTCAATTACATCCTGCACCTCAATTGGTTTGAGAGTTAAATTCCTCCTTGAAAATTTTTTTAAATTTCTTTTTGTGTCACCGGAATATTTTTCAAAAATCTGGTTGTATGGAAGGTTTAATTGAACATGGTATGTTTTCCGTACCCTGGAATGGTATTTAGATTGAAGAACACATTCATTTAACGGGTTTAAATATAGATCGCAGTGCAGGAATTTTTTCGGAATGGAATTTAAAAAGGAAATTATTTTTTTCTCTTCCAGCCTTTTTCTGCTGAACACTCCAAGCTGCTGTGCATAGGGTGGCTGTGTAAGATAAAGAAAACCGTATTTCTTTCTCCAGGTGAGCGGGAAGACCGTCTCATAATCACCCTCCACCAAAGCATGCCATTGCGGACTGACAATATCAAGGTACCAGGAATAGCCATAGAGTATGGAATATTGCGAATTATCAATGCAGGCATCCCATTTGGCTTTATCAATATCCTGATGATGTAAGTATTGTATCATTCTCCCGCCATGCAAAAGAATAACGCAAAAGCCTGAAAATTATTTCATAGGCCTTACCACACAATGGTTTTTCTCCCTTCAACCAGTTAACCAATCAACCAATTTTCCTACTTTCGCATTCCTTTTTAAAGACCATAATGCTTCGAAATACATTCGCTTCACGTCATATCGGCATCAATGAAAATGAACTTGGTGATATGTTGCGCCAAACAGGTGCCGGTTCACTCGACCAACTTATAGATGAAACCGTACCCGCTTCCATCCGACTGAAAAACCCACTTGGTTTGCCTTCGGCGCTTAGCGAGAACAAGTTCCTGAAAGAATTAAAAGAGACTTCCGCAAAAAATAAAGTTTTCAAAAGCTATATAGGGCTTGGCTATTACGAGCCGATTATTCCGGGAGTTATCCAACGGAATATTCTTGAAAATCCAGGATGGTACACTGCTTATACACCCTACCAGGCGGAGATTTCACAGGGCAGGCTTGAAGCATTACTGAATTACCAGACGATGGTGATGGACCTCACCGGAATGCAGATTGCGAACGCTTCATTGTTGGATGAAGCCACTGCAGCTGCAGAGGCCATGCATGTTTTTTACGCTTCCCGCACACGGGAACAGGAACAACGCTTGTCAAATAAATTATTTGTGAGCGACGAATGCTTTCCGCAAACAATTGATGTGCTTGTAACCCGTTCAGCGCCTTTGGGGATTGAACTGGTAATTGGAAATGTCCAGGATCAAAAGCTGGATGAATCTTTCTTCGGTGCAATCCTGCAATATCCTTCGGTGAACGGAGAAGCATACGACTATAAAAAATTTACTTCCGATGCACATGCGATCGGAATCCAGGTTGCCGTTGCCAGTGATCTCATGGCGTTGGTGCTACTTACTCCTCCGGGAGAATGGGGTGCCGACATTGTATTTGGAAACTCACAGCGCTTCGGTGTTCCGCTTGGATATGGCGGTCCGCATGCGGCATTCTTTGCAGCAAAAGAAACCTACAAACGTGAAATGCCCGGACGCATTATCGGCGTGAGTGTTGACTCCCATGGTAATCGCGCACTCCGAATGGCATTGCAAACCCGCGAGCAGCATATCCGCCGCGACAAAGCAACGTCCAATATATGTACGGCTCAGGTGCTGCTTGCAGTTATGGCCGGCATGTATGGTGTGTATCACGGACCGAAAGGCATTCAACACATCGCTGAAAAAATTCATCACCATACACAGCTCACTGACCGCATTTTAAAGCACCTTGGATTCAGGCAGCGCAACAAAACGTATTTCGATACGCTGGTTTTTGAAGCAGCAAATGCAAAAGAAATTATAAGCATTGCAGCCCGTGCAGAAATTAACCTGCGTTTGGCCGGAACAAACCTGGTTGCCATAAGTATTGATGAAGCCGCTGACATGCAGGACCTCCGTAACCTGTTTACTGTTCTTGCAAAAGTTTCAGGAAAAAATATTACGGATGATGAAATCAGGAAACACATCGGGAACTGGAGTAATGTGATTGACGGTGGATTGAAAAGAACATCTCCCATACTTACGCATCCCGTTTTCAGCATGCACCACAGCGAAACAGAAATGCTCCGCTACATAACGCATCTTGAAAACAAAGACCTGTCCCTGAACTTTTCCATGATCCCTCTCGGAAGCTGCACCATGAAGCTGAATGCTACTTCTGAAATGGTTCCGCTCAGCTGGACTCACTGGAGCAGCATTCATCCTTTCGCCCCGCTTGAACAGGCTGCCGGTTATGCATTAATTATTAAAGAACTCGAACAGTACCTTTCAGCGATTACCGGTTTTGCCGCTACTTCGCTGCAGCCTAACTCAGGCGCACAGGGAGAATATGCAGGCCTTATGGTTATCCGTGAATATCACTTGAGCCGTGGTGATGAACACCGCAACGTGGTGCTGATCCCGCAAAGCGCGCACGGTACAAACCCTGCAAGCGCAGTGATGGCAGGAATGAAAGTAGTCGTAACTAAAACCGACGAACAGGGAAATATTGACATTGCTGATCTGCGTGCAAAAGCAGAGCAGCACAAAGAAAATCTCTCCTGCCTGATGGTGACATACCCATCGACACATGGTGTGTTTGAAGAAGGAATTTCAGAAATCACAAAGATCGTTCACGATTGCGGCGGACAGGTTTATATGGACGGGGCCAATATGAATGCACAGGTAGGACTTACCAATCCTGCCATCATCGGCGCCGATGTTTGCCATCTGAACCTTCACAAGACTTTTTCCATTCCGCACGGCGGAGGTGGACCAGGCATGGGACCCATCTGTGTTGCAAAACATTTAGCTCCATTCCTACCTTCCCATCCTGTCATTCATACAGGTGGCGAAAAAGCTACGCATGCTGTGAGTGCAGCACCATGGGGAAGCGCAAGCATTCTATTGATCAGCTACGCGTACATCAAAATGCTTGGTGCAGAAGGTGTTACTGATGCTACAAAATACGCTATCCTGAATGCAAATTATATAAAGTCGAAAGTCGAAAATCACTATCCCGTTCTTTACCAGGGAACTAAAGGCAGATGTGCGCATGAAATGATCCTTGACTGCCGTCCTTTCAAAATGGCTGCAGGTGTGGAAGTTGAAGACATTGCCAAAAGATTGATGGATTATGGCTTTCATGCACCAACGATGTCGTTTCCTGTGCCTGGAACCATTATGATTGAACCTACTGAAAGCGAATCGAAAGCCGAACTTGACAGGTTCTGCGATGCATTGATTTCAATCCGTGAAGAAATTGCAGAAATCGAAAAAGGGATTGCTGACAAAAAAGATAACGTATTGAAAAATGCACCTCATACCCTTCATGAAATCACAAAAGATGAGTGGAATCATTCCTATTCCCGCTCAAAGGCTGCATTTCCGCTTCCATATATAAAGGAGAAAAAATTCTGGGCTTCGGTTGGAAGAGTGGATAATGCCTATGGGGACAGGAACCTTGTATGTGCCTGCCCGCCCATTGAGCAGTATTCCGAATCATTTGCAGGCTGAATTTTATTTAACCATTTTATAGAAATTACGCATTTTGCGTAATCACTTATATATTCTATTTTTGAAACCCTCAATCAAACTCACTACCCTTATGAAAAAAATCACTACTTATTTTTTTGTGTTCCTGTTGACCGCTTCGGTAGCAGTGATGGCAAAACCTTTTGGACCAAAACATGGAAACGGCAATACTGTACTCACAGTGCCATTCTATTCTGAAGACTTTGCAGCAGGTCTTCCCGGAACCTGGATGAACATCGACAATGGTTCCGCAGCCAATGTACTATGGAGGTATACACTTTCAGGTGCGGCACACGGATTTCCATTCGACAGCGCATTAAGTACCATTGGAACTTCAGCATTAAATGGCTATATGATTTTTGACAGCGATTCTGCCGGCGGTGGTGGCGGTGAAGATGCATCGTTAATTACTGGTGCAATTGACTGCTCAGCAAAAGCAAACGTTCACCTTACCTTCAACGAATACTTTGCTCAATATAACGTGAGCATGGGTATTGTATCTGTAAGCACTGATGGATCTACATGGACTGATATCCATCATGCAGAAGCGGGTTTGGCAGCTGGTCAAACATCTCCGAACCCTTCAGCACAAGACATTGATATTTCTTCTTTCGCTGCAGGCCAGGCAACTGTTTACATCCAGTTTCGCTGGATCGGTGACTTCGAATATTTCTGGATGGTTGACGATGTAACACTATATGAAGTAGCTGCTTCTGACGGTGGCGTATCCAACATCACTGCACCATTAGGTTCATGTTCACTTCTTTCAAATGCAGAACCGGTAACCGTTGAGATCAAAAACTTTGCAAGCATCGATATGTACGATTTCCTCGTGTCCTATGTTGCAGATGGCGGCAGTGCAGTTACGGATACAGTTCATGATACAATTCCTCCCGGCGGAACAATGAGTTACACCTTTATTACTCCTGCTGATCTATCAGCTCCCGGCGCACACAACATCCTTTCATACACAACTGTGTTGAACGATGCTGACAATGCAAACGATCAGTATTCAGTTGACTTTTTCAGCGGACCGCATATCGTTGACCAGGCAACTGCTTATACACAAGGTTTTGAATCTTCAGAAGATCAAAGCGGATGGGCAGCTCTTGACGTAGATGCAGATGCAACAACATGGGGCTTATCAAATGTAATTCCGCATGCAGGTTCTGTGTGTGCCGACTATTCTCACGACCTTCCGACGAACCAGGCCAACGATTATTATTTCTCAACCTGCCTGGGCCTCGCTGACACAAATACTTACCTGCTTACTTTTTATTACCGGAATTTCTCCCCGGCATACCAGGCAAATATGGAAGTGATTCTTTGCACTGCTCAGGATCCCGGAACTATGGTTGCAACGCTTGTTCCTACAACGCTTGTCAATACTTCATTGTGGACGCTTAGCAGCAGCAATATTTATATTGCCAACGGGACTTCAGGAACATTTTATATCGGATGGCATGTCACTAACCAGGATTCTTCAACTTCGCTGAAGATTGATGATATCAATATTATTTACAGTGGACCAAATAAGGTTTCTGACCGCAACAATACTTCAGTTTCTGTTTACCCGAATCCGGGCGATGGTTTGGTTCGTATTTCAGGATTGAAAGAACTTACTGAGATCACAATTTATGATGTGGTTGGCAAAGCAGTCTTTACAAAAACTTTTGCTGCAGGAAACCAGGTACTGGATCTTCGGAACCAACCCAAAGGTGTTTACAGTATGGTAATGCATACCGAGAAATCCACTGTTACAAAACAGCTGATCATTACAGGAAATTAATTTCCTCATCCAGGAATAAAAAAATCCCCGTTCGCCTCAGGCTGACGGGGATTTTTATTTTTGGCTGTTCTTATTGTCAACTAACTAACTAGTCCTTGATCGGGTTTGCCATGCGGCGCAGCGCTGATTCATCAAGCTTAAGGAAGGTCATGATTTTTCTCTGCCCTTCGTTGCCGTTTTGGAATGCCTGCCATGCGTCGTTGAGCTTGCTAACTTTCCTGCGGAACTCATCGGGTTTAAGTGCGATTTTGATCAGCCTGATAAATGTATTGGCTGATTCATAGTTTGCTTCGTCTTCTGATACCTGGCGCTTTACGCTCTGGAGCAGCTGGTTGCAGAGTCCGTCTTCTCCAATCATGCAATAATTCAGTGCCTGGAATAGTTTGCATTCAACATCTGTATGAAAAAATTTCTTCATGCTGATGTCATTGCGAAGACTGTTGATGCACTTGGCAGCATTGGAATAATCGCCGCTGTAGAATTTTGAGATTGCGAGGTAACGCCTGAAGTGTATGAACGGATACGGATCGTTGCCTTCTGTATCAAAATTTGTTTCCAGTTCGTTGTTGATACCGGTGAGCCCGGAGATATCACCGCCTGCGAGGTACCTGTCGATGCTGGCATTCAGGTACTGCATCACATAGAAGCTGAAGACGGGCTTGAATGAAATATCCGGAACCTGGCGGTTCACCATTTGGTAATGGTGCTCGGCACGTACCATGTTGCCGGTACGTGTATAGTATTCGAAATATAAAAAGTCGACAATGAAACGGATGCTCTGGTAAAAAGTATCCATCTCATATGTTTCAAAATGCTTGCGGATCTGTTGCAGGATGTTGTCGATTTCAATTTCCAACGCCTGCAGGTTTTCTTTCCGCTGAATATGTATACAGAGTGAGTAAATGTGTACGATGTTATATATGACGAACAGGCGGTGGCCGTGGTACAATTCAGAAATATTCGTCAGCTCCCGGATGTTTGTCTGTAATGCTTCCAGGTCTCTCTCATCCCTGGTAAGCTGATACATGCCTGCGCGTTTAGTGAATTCGAAAAACAAGTCTTCAGCTTTTACCACGGCAAGCGAATACGCCACATGCCTGTTGTATTCGCGTTCATAAAAATCGTAATCCCCATTGTGCATGCTCAGCCGTGCAAGCGCCTTATAAACGGTGATCAATTCATTTGAAAGATCGTATTCGATCAGCTGCTTCTCCAGGTTCTTCAGTGCACGGATGGAAACTTCTCTGTCGTTACCGAAAAGCATGGCCGGAACCATTGCAACTTTTTCTTTCAACGCATTGATCGGGTTCTCCATATTCTTGGACAGATACGCTGCGATCTTTTCATTGAGCCTGCTCTTCAGGGTATAATAAGTACTTGGATTTACGGCCAGCACTTCCATCATTTTGTTCTCGTCATAATCATGATGGCGCGCAGCTTCAAGCACAACGTATGGCTTATTGTTTTTTCGTCCCGCAACAGCCGACAAAAGCTGCTGGTAATCATGTTCAGTAAGTTTTTTAATTGTTTTGTTTAATGTTTCCATACCGTTTTGCTGTTTATTTGATTTTTCTAATGTGGTTTATAACGCGCTTGTTGAGGATGAAGATTCATATAGCATCATTTTTATGTAAGAAAAATGCAGCTGGATCAAACGCCGGTTTTTTTATGATGAATATGTAACCTTTCTTTCAAAACCATTTTTTGTAAGAAATATCTGAAAATGTAATTGCGTGCTTCATCCGGGTTTACAACAAATGCCAAAAACCTTACAGGTGTAAGACGGGTGGGGGGTTGCACAAACAACTGGTGCCCTCTATGGTATAAATTTCCAAAAACAAATTCTTATTCAGATGAAAGCAACTCTTACAAGTCTTCAGCAAACGAACATTTATCAAACACTAAAGATGAAAACCTCTTCAAACAGGCTGTTTGTATATGCACTCGAGCTGGTCGTCCTCTTCTTCCTGGTATTCGCGACAGTGAGCACATTCGCTCAGTCAGCCGCTATTTCAGGAGATCCAGGCAAGCTTGAATTCACAAAACAAACCGTCGTATACAATTCAGGTAAAGTATACCTGAACTGGATCGCAAAATCAAATTCAATCGACTGCATCTACGTGATCGAGCGTTCACAGGATGGCATTGAATATGAGCCCGTAGGTCTTAAGGAAGGTATCGGTTCTCCAATCGAGCTTCTTTACAGCTGGGTCGATACCAAACCTTCAACAGGTACGGCACATTACCGCGTAAAACAAATTAACAATGACGGCAACCTGGTTGCACAGGCAGATCCGCAGGAAGTAACGACACCTGAGAATCCGCTGTTCATTGATAAAGGCAGCCGCATGGTGATGGTGAAATAATTCACCCTCACCTCAACCAGTCAAACTAAAAAACAACTTACGGGATACGCGTGAGTCCTACATGGAACCACAGGGGAAGTCATACACACCAACCGGAACGAAAAAGTGCAGAGGACTGGTTGTCCTCTTTGTGCTGCTTCATCTGAAACTGTTTGCAAACCCGGTTGCATCGTTCACAGCCAGCCAGGTTTCCGGCTGTTCCCCGCTAAGCGTTCAGTTCACAAATACGTCTACAGGTGCGGTGTCCTATTACTGGAACCTCGGAAACGGGAACACTTCAACTCTTCCAAACCCCAGCAACCTCTACATCGGAACCGGCAGCTATACAATAATGCTGATTGCAACCGATGCAAACGGCAACTCGGATACTGCTATTTATACAAACTACATTACAGTCGTTCCTGAACCGGATGCAGATTTTATTTCCACTTCTAATACTTCGTGTCTCGACAATAATTTTTTCACTTTCGTAAACAACTCCGTTGGCGGAACAAGTTACTTTTGGGACTTTGGCGATGGAACAACTTCCACGCAGCAAAATCCAACGCACAGTTATTCACTCGGAGGGACTTTCACCATTACACTCATTGTAACCAATTCTTTTGGTTGTACCGATCAAAAAATTCAGAACCAGTACATCACCGTTTATCCGCGTCCTACACCCGATATCACGAGCAATTACACCTCAAGTTGTGATCCAACCACTGTCTATACATTTACCTGCACTACACCCGGGCTCACTTCCTATAATTGGGATTTTGGTGATGGACAAACAAGCACCTCATCGAACCCTTCACATACCTATGGTTTAGCAGGACAGTATAATGTAAGTCTTATTGTAGTTGATTCACATGGCTGCACGGATACCAGCGAACAGGATATTCATATTAATGTCGGGTCAACATACCTGGCGAGTTTCTATGCAACTAAGGATACCGGGTGCGCGCCTCTTGCAACGACGTTTCACAACACTACAGCAAATGCAGCTTCTGTAACTTGGTATTTCGGAGACGGTACCAGCTCTACCCTTCCCGATCCCGCACACACCTATCAGAATCCGGGATTGTACTCCGTAACTTTCATCGTTTCTACCAGCAATGGTTGTACAGATACACTTACAAGAGTCAACTACATTCTTGCAGGCGTCACGCCTGATGTTGACTTCAGTTATACAACAACTACAGGATGTTCACCACTCACAGTTAGCTTTACGAATCTTTCTTCGAATTACGATTCCTGCAAATGGACATTCGGTGACGGTTCTGTTTCCACATCCATCAATCCGGTTCATACATACACCGGCAACGGAACATTCAATGTAACACTGAAGTGCTGGGGGCCTACAGGCTGTACACGCAGTGAAGTTAAAGCAGGAATCATTTCCGTGTCGAATTCACTTGCTTTATTTGCAGCGAATCCGCGCGTTGGTTGTCCTCCGCTAGATGTAAACTTTACAAATTTCTCTACCGGAAACCAGCTAACTTATTTCTGGGATTTCGGCGACGGTACAACTTCCACACAACAACTTCCGACACATACTTATACAACTTCCGGTGCGTTTAATGTGATGCTTCTAGTAACTGATTCTGCAGGCTGCAGGGACACACTGTTTAAACCAGGATATGTACAGACGGTAAATCCTGCCGCAGGATATCTTCCTCCGCCACCTACCAGTGGTTGTGCTCCGCTTACTGCACAGTTCACGGATGCTACTGTCGGATCTCTCGGTTGGCTCTGGGATTTTGGTGACGGTACAACTTCCACGCTTCAGGATCCCATTCATACGTATTCAACTCCCGGAACCTATGTTGTTTCGCTTACGACGAGTTCCGCCGGCGGCGGTTGCCAGCAGCTGATCAGCAACTTCAGCACTTTCATTGTTAACGGCGGCTATGCCGGATTTACACATACTACAACTCCATGTCCACCATACATTGCGACTTTCCAGGATACTTCCTTCAATGCGGTTTCGTGGTTTTGGAATTTCGGCGATGGCACATTTTCAACACAACAGAATCCGCAACATACCTATGCTGTCGGAGGATACCATAGTGTTTCTCTTACCATAACAACTGCCGATGGGTGTACATACACAACAATGCAAAGCAATACCGTGTACTTTGAACCCTTTGGTGCAAACTTCTATGGCGTTCCTAACGGTACTACATTCCCGATGGTCGTGGATTTCTTTGCCAATTCTGTTGGCGCTACCGGATGGCTTTGGGATTTTGGTGATGGTGACTCATCATCTCTTGAAAATCCTCAGCACCTCTACAACCTGATGGGCGCTTACAATGTCACACTTACAATATGGAATGACCTGTGTACTTTATTTTATGCACCACCTCCATTCAACTTTGGAATTCCTGATACATCTGCATATCCTACCGGAAATGGCGGCACGCCAGAGGTACAGCGCGGGTGCGCACCATTGAATGTAGCATTCTCAAAAATCGTCAACGGTTCGTCGGCATGGCTCTGGGAATTTGGAGATGGAGACACGAGTAATTTACAGTTTCCAAATCACATCTACTATAATCCGGGAATCTACGACGTCACACTTACCGTCTGGGATACGCTAGGAATATCCACTGTATTCCAGATGGACAGCATTGTCAGGGTTTCCGGACCATCGGCACACTTCGCGTTTGTACAAAATTCTTCTTGCCAAAGTACGGAAATCACTCTTGTTGATTCATCACAGAACGCATCATCCTGGTTTTGGAATTTTGGTGACGGCACAACTTCGACACTTCAAAACCCTTTGCATACCTATACTTCAGGAATGCCAAACTACATGGTTTCCCTCACGGTATCAGATACGGCAGGGTGTACAAGTTCACTCTCCACGAGCATCTTCGCCAATTTTGTATCCCCGCTGATTGCAAGTGAAACAGAGTTGTGCGGAATGGATACCGTTCACTTTGCAACAAGCCTTCAGAATTACCCCGCATACCTCTGGGATTTCGGGGACAGTACTACTTCCACTCAGCCAAATCCTTCACATGTGTACGGTACCGAAGGAACATTCAATGCAACATTGACTGTAACAGACAACACCGGATGTTCTCAGACGTTTTCTGTATTCCCGCCAATAACCGTCAGCCTGCCTCAGGCAAATTTTGATGTACTCGGTTCCGGTCACTGGTGCGATGAAGTGACCGTCAGCTTTGACAATCTTTCAGTAAATGCCGATGGTTACCTCTGGGATTTCGGAGATGGGAATAATTCTACTGTAGAAACTCCCTTGCATTATTATGGTGATGTTGGAATTTATGATGTCTCACTTACTGTATACAGGGGAAGCTGCATCAGCACTTATGACATTCCTCACGCAGTGAAAGTAGATACTGCATATGCGGATTTTTCTTTCAGCCCCGATGGTATTTGTCTGCCCATGACGGTGGCCTTTACTGACCTGAGCGCAAATGCAGTGTCGTGGGAATGGCATTTTAACAGTACTGATTCTTCATTCCTTCAGAATCCTGTTTTCGTTTACGATTCAACCCCTTCAGGAAACTTTTGGCTTGCGATTGTGGATGTGAATGGCTGCAGGGATACGGTAAGGAGCGCGCCGATAAGTACGTTGACTGCAGATTTCACTGCCGATGCTGACAGCGGATGCACCCCATTGAATGTGCATTTCACAAACAACTCTGCAATGTCAACTTCCTACTTCTGGGACTTTGGAGATGGTACTACATCTACTTTGGAAGAACCGGATCATGTATTTAGTGATCCAGGTGTATACAACGTCATGCTCGTTGTTGATGCTGGTCCAAATTACAACCATTGCAAGGACACCATGTATATACCCGCCGGCATCCATGTGAGGCAGCCTGCTGCAAGTTTCTCTTCGCCTGATTTATATTCATGTGCGCCTTCCATTGTACAGTTCACCGACTCATCCATTGATACCGACACGTACTTATGGGATTTCGGCGACAGCAGCACGTCAACCAATTCAAATCCAACACATATCTATAATACACCCGGTGTTTATTCCGTTACGCTTATTGCCTCCACAAATGTTGGTTGCGCGGATACGCTTACCATTCCACAATACGTAACTGTCCTTGGCCCGATTACAAACTTCACCGCTTCGGCAACTGAAGGCTGTGTTCCCTTCCATGTTGATTTCACCGATCAGTCGCAAAATGCAATTGACTGGAACTGGAATTTCGGGGATGGAAATTCCGTGCAGACGATAAACTCATCCAACACTTACCTGGATACAGGAACATTTACAGTTACGCTGGTGACCTATGATACGGCGGGATGCTCTTCCTATTTTGAGTATCCCCAGAAAGTAATTGTACACCCTGTTCCTGAATCGGATTTTACAACTCCGAATACTACCGGATGCATGCCTTATTCGACGAACTTTATAAACACATCAACTGGTGCCGACAGCACATTCTGGATATTTGGAGATGGCGCGACATCTACATCATTGAATGCATCACATGTATATACAAACCCCGGAAACTATCCCGTTCAGCTTATAAGCACAAATGAATTTGGTTGCAGGGATACTGCAGTGCTGTCAACACCAGTACAAGTGCTTGCTACCCCGGCGCCTACATTTACCGCAAGTACAAACCAGGGCTGTGCTCCGCTGTTCGTGCACTTTACAAGTGCAACCTCATGGACACAGGGTGCAAGTTACCTTTGGGAATTCAGCGACGGGCAGACTTCAACTTCACAAAATCCTGATGTTATTTTTAATGACCCTGGGTTTTATTCCGTGACACTTACTGTAAACAACAGTAATGGATGCTCCGGCAGCATTAATTTTCCTGCAATGATCCATGTGCTGGATACATTGCCACCTGACATTTCTGAAATACTGAGTGTTTCTGTGCTCACAGATACATCTGTCGAAATAATCTGGGAAAACAATGCAGCGATTGATCTTGGGGGATATATCCTCTACCGCCTGAACAACAATAACGGAATTTACCAGAGCATTTATTCAGAACTAAACATCAACAATACCAATTTTTCAATCAACCCTCATTTTACTGACTCCGGATTGAATACTCTCTTGAATGTTTATACCTACAAACTTCAAACACTGGATATCTGCGGGAATGCAATTCCGCTCGACCAGCTTACAGCGCATTCTACAATCAACGTCTCTTCACAGCGCGCAGCAATCGGATCTGGCATTGATGTTAACTGGAATGCATACGGCGGTTGTCCTGTAAACAATTACATGATCTATCGTTGCCGCCCCGGGGATCCATTCACCTATCTCACAACAGTTTCCGGATCAACTCTTTCATACCTCGATTCCACTTTTGATTGTCCATATGAATATGCGTACAGGATCACTGCTACCGATCTGTGCGGAAATCCATACAATTCCAACAGCGATACATCGCATACCATACCGCTGAATACGCTGGCAAACCAGGTTGTAGATGTTGTCAGGTCTACTGTTGTAGACAATTCGTATGTGCTGACAGAATGGAAACAACCGGTTGTTCATCCTGAAAAAGTGCTGCAGTTTGATATTTACCGTTCTACTGACAATACGAACTTTTACTATCTCCGATCAGTGTCATCACTTCAAACAGATTACCAGGATTACGATGTGGACGTTCAGACAAGCCGTTATTACTATCGAATACTTATAATTAATAATTGCGATGTAACTGAGGATCTCAGCGGGAACACTTCAACGATTCTTTTAAAGGGAGAAATGTTTGAGGACAGATCTGTTCAACTGAACTGGACAAAATATATCGGGTGGGAGAACGGAGTGGATTATTACATTATCGAAATGCAGGATGACCTTGGCCGTTGGACATTGCTCAAGCAGGTTCCCGGTTCAACTACTGAATACGGTTACCAGGAATAATCTAATTCCCCCCTTCATTCCCAATCACCATTCCCCTTTCTCCTTTCTCCTTTCTCTTTTCTCCTCTCCTCTCTCCCTTCTCCTTTCACCCTGCACCTCCCTCCTATTGTTTTTGAATTTGTAAGATCCTGGATATAATTTTCTCTTTCAAGCACTCTTATATAATTAGATTGCAGGCCGCATGACCTTTGCCTTTATCTGTGCATTTATTTATTACCAGTTTAAATACCGGCATTTTAAAATTGTGAAAGCCACAAGCCGAAAATGGGTCATTTCACGAAGTGACGATGTGGTCACATACCGTATCCAGATCATTACAAAAAGGGCCTCTCATGAGTTAAAAGTTGATGAGTTGTGGGTTGGCAACAGGGTATTCAAAGTGAGGGTTTTAAAAAATGAAAGCAATGCGCTTGCGCGGGATTTTACCGAGAAAGAAACGTTATATCTTGAAGCTGAGCGTGAAACTAAAAATATTGCTTTCGAGGAAATGCAGCCTTCCCGAAATGGAAAAGTTTCATTAGGCTATATCGTTAATAACAAGCGCCGGTACCTTTCGATTAAAAACTTCGAAGAGTTTGATTCAAAACATTCCCTGGCAGAAAAAAAGTAAGGGAGAACTGGCAGTATGGTTTCGCCACTTTCTGCGCTGATATTTAGCGTCATTCCTTTATAACTTATTTTTCATTCTCTTTTCGTAATCACCTGTTATTCCCTCTGGAAACAGGCGAAATCAGGCATGTACAAACACGAATTTTCATTCGGAGACTGATTTTTACGGTTGATTGATTCGTGTATCTTTGCGCGCTTAGTAAAAAATCCGTTACCATGATGTTTGAGTTGAGTGAAGAGCACCTTATGATCCAGAAAGCTGCGCGGGATTTTGCGCAAAATGAGCTGAAGCCGGGCGTAATTGAAAGGGATGATCAGCAAAAATTTCCTTCGGCTCAGATCAAGCAGCTTGGCGAACTTGGATTCCTGGGTATGATGGTCAGCCAGAAATATGGCGGCAGCGGAATGGATACGATCAGCTATGTTCTCGCCATGGAAGAAATCTCAAAGGTGGATGCTTCAGCAAGCGTAGTGATGAGTGTAAATAACTCACTCGTATGCTGGGGGCTCGAAGCCTTCGGCACCGAAGAGCAAAAACAAAAATACCTGATTCCCCTGGCGAAGGGAGAAGTGATCGGTGCGTTCTGCCTGAGCGAACCGGAAGCCGGTAGCGATGCGACTTCGCAGCACACTACAGCCGTGGATGCGGGCGATCACTACATCCTTAACGGAACAAAAAACTGGATCACCAACGGAAATTCAGCAACATATTACCTGGTGATGGCGCAAACCTATCCGGAGAAAAAATCAAAGGGTATCAATGCCTTCATCGTCGAGCGGGGTATGCCGGGATTTACGGTTGGCCCGAAAGAAAATAAACTTGGAATAAGAGGAAGCGATACGCATTCGCTCATGTTCAGTGATGTGAAAGTTCCAAAAGCGAACCGCATCGGTGAAGACGGCTTTGGTTTCAAATTCGCCATGAAGACATTAACAGGAGGAAGGATCGGGATTGCATCCCAGGCGTTGGGTATTGCATCTGGTGCCTATGAACTTGCGCTTGCCTATTCCAAGGAACGGAAAGCTTTCGGCAAAACCATCAGTCAGCACCAGGCCATTCAATTCAAACTTGCCGATATGGCCACAGAAATTGACGCAGCCCGGCTGCTTTGTCTCAAAGCCGCATGGCTGAAAGACCAGAAGCAGGATTATGGACTTGCGGCATCAATGGCTAAGTTGTTCGCCTCACGCGTGGCGATGGAAACAACCGTGGAAGCAGTTCAGATTCATGGCGGATACGGATATGTAAAAGATTTTCATGTTGAAAGGCTTATGCGCGATGCCAAGATCACACAGATTTATGAGGGCACATCAGAGGTTCAAAAGATCGTCATTTCACGCGCCCTGCTTTCCTGATAACAAAAACGAATTCCAGTCTGCGAATGAAAATTTCTCAACGTATAATTTTATGGATAACAATTGCAGTGCTGATCGCTTCATGCACCTCGCAAAAAAAATATATCTATTTCCAGGGAGAAGTTCCGTCGCTTAAAGGAAGTGATTTCAAGCTCAGGATTTATCCCGGGGACATCCTTTCCATTTATGTTTTCACATTGAATACAGAGGCTTTTCCTTTCCTCACCCAGCCTGAAGAAAAATCCGTAAGCGATTCGCGTTCACCTTATGAACGCGGATATGTTGTGACTGAAACAGGCGAATTGAAAATGCCGCTGATCGGTGCAGTAAATCTGAACGGTCTTACCATCAAGGAAGCCACCGACCTGATTGAAAGCAAATTCAAGGTCTACATGGAAGATCCGATTGTCACTATCCGAAAATTAAATTTTAAAGTTACTGTTCTTGGTGAAGTCACCAGGCCCGGAACATACAGTATTAATAATGAGAAAGCCTCTTTGCCTGAAGTGCTCGGACTTGCAGGTGATCTTACCGGTTATGGTAACAGGACCAATGTGATGATCATCCGGGAAGAAAACAATGATTCAAAGCAGTTCACTATCGACCTGACTTCTGCCAAATCACTTTCACCGGAAACATATTTCCTGCATCCGGATGACATCGTCTATGTTTCTGCTACGAAAAAACGCGGCTTCCAGAATATTGTTCCTGCGGTAACAGTATTTACATCCATCATTACCACTTCAATTTTAGTGTTCACATTTATAGTTGCCTCCAATAAAAATTAATGAAAAGCGAAGCAATCAGTATAAAAAAGAATGATGATGAAATAGACCTGCGGCAGTTGTTCATGAACGTGCGCAGGAAGTGGCATTATTTCGTTGTGTCACTGTTCATTTTCGGAGCCGCAGCATTCTGCTATATCAAACTCACACTTCCTGTATACGAAGCCAGCAGCAGCGTACTGGTAAAGGATTCAAAAAATTCTTCGAACAATATTGAGGATTTCATTGCAGGAGATGTTTTCGGAAACCAGAAAAACATCGCTACTGAGATGGGAATCCTGCAATCCCGGTCTGTGCTCGAGGAGACAATTAACGAGCTGAACCTGGAAGTAAGTTATTTCAGCGAAGGCACTTTTTCAAAACAACCGCTTTACAGGAACAATCCTTTCACCGTAAAATCTCTTTTTGTAAACGAAGGAATTTACGGGGAGTATTTTGAGCTTACTATAATTGATTCAGGAAAATTTAACCTGGAGACAGAAATAGACAACAGTTTCCTGCACGACTTCAATTACAACAAAACGCATTTTTTCGGGGAAGAAATCCGGACGCCGCAGTTTAATTTCATTATCGAGAAATCAGATGCTGCATTTATAAACAACACGGAAAAAACTTTCTATTTCCGGATCAATTCGATCAACTCTCTCATTAATTATTACAAGGATGAAAAGCTGAAAGTAAACCCGCTAAACAAGGATGCAACCATTGTGACACTCAGTGTGCAGGATAACAACAAGGAACGTGCTATGGATTTCCTGAATAAGATCGGCGAAGTGTACATTAACCGCGATGTACGCGACAAGGCGGCCGTAGCCGGACTCACGTTGAAGTTCGTTGACGAACAGCTTGCTGACATCAGCAAAACGCTTGGAAGTATTGAGCAGGACCTGCAGAAATTCAAGGAAGAAAAAGGGACCGTTGACCTGAGCCAGGAATCACAGGCATACCTCGAACGGATGACAACGGTTGATGCCGATCGCGTAAAGGCAGAAATGGATTTGAAATCCCTGGACTATCTGTATGATTATGTCGTTAAGAATAAAGACCTGACAGAACTTGCACCCAGCTCGCTTGGAACCCCTGATCCGCTGCTTGTAACACTTATTTCTGATCTCCAGCGATATCAAAATAGACGGAAAGCCCTTCGGTTCGGGACGAGCGACGTAAACCCTGCCGTGAAAGAACTTGATGAGCAGATTGCAGCGACAAAGAATTCGCTGATTGAAAATATTCAGACCATCAGGAACCGGTTGAGAGTTCAGCTGGAAGAAATTAAGAAAGAGCTTGGCGAGAGTGAAGCAATGATTCGAAAAGTACCCCGGATCGAAAGGGAACTTCTCGGTATCCAGCGCAATTTCAGTGTGAATGAAAATATTTATCTGTACCTGCTTCAGAAAAAAGCAGAAACAGGAATTGCAAAGGCAACTGCAGTCAGCGATAACAAAGTCCTTGACCTCGCCAGTGTAAACGAAAAGCCTGTCATCCCAAACAAGAAAGCAGTTGCCATAGTAGCACTGTTACTTGTGATTGCTGTTCCGCTGTTCATCATTTTGCTCCAGGGATTTGTTCAGAATACGATCAGCAACCGGGAAGACATTGAGCGCCTGACAAAGATTCCAATTATTGGGGTTGTCGGACACATGACAACCAATCAACGGCTGGCCGTGGCTAACAAACCGAAGAGTTCAATTGCCGAGGCATTCAGAAGTATACGGGCCAATCTTATGTATTTTGGTTTGAGCGAGTCAAAAAAAGTTGTGCTTATCACGAGCAATGTTGGAGGCGAAGGAAAATCCTTCAGTACGCTGAACCTTGCATCCGTACTGGCATTGCAGCATTACAAGGTGGTGATTGTCGGAATGGACCTTCGTAAACCGCAGCTGGTCGGGGACCTCGGTGTGAAAAATGACAAGGGAGTAAGTAACTATTTGATCGGAGCTGTCAGCCTGAATGAAGTCATTCAACGTACGCCCGTAGAGAATCTCGACATTATCAGCAGCGGACCCATTCCTCCGAATCCCGCTGAGCTTCTTGCTAAAAAGGAAACGGTGAACCTGCTCAACAAGCTGAAGGAGATATATGATTACGTCATCATCGACACACCGCCTGTTGGTATTGTGAGCGATGCAATGATGATGATGAAACTTGCCGATATCAACATCTTTATCCTCAGGGAAGATTATTCACGAAAGGATTATATCAAAACCATCAACGACCTCCATGAAATGGGTAAGGTTGAAAATCTTTGCATCATTTTAAATGATACAGGCTCGCACCGCAGGTATGGCTACGGTTACGGTTATGGTTACGGATATGGAGGTTATGGCTATTATGATGAAGAACACGGAAAAAAAAGCTGGTTCCCCAAACGCAAAAAGGCGACAGCTAAAGCATGAATAAGTGACTAAGACGTCACATAATAGAATCCAGCACCACTTCCATTTTGCTGCTCCTCGATCCCTTGATTAATATTGTTGCTCCTGAAATTTTCTGGCCTTTCACCCAGGTTGCAGCGTCTGATGATGATTCAAAATATCCTTGAGGGAGTGAGCCCAGCAACGATAAAAAATTTTTTCCTACAAATATTACTTTTTCAAAATTAAGTGACTTTACGAGGTCGACCAGCTGACTATGTTCGCGCTCGCTCTCCTTTCCCAACTCGGCCATCTCTCCCAGAAAAACGTACTTGTGGTTTCCTTCCATCATCGAAAAATTTTTCAGCGCAGCCTCCATACTCGATGGATTGGCATTGTAAGCATCCAGCACTATTGTATTCGATCCTTTTTTTACAACCTGTGAACGCGAATTGTCAGGAACATATTCTTCAATTGCTTTATTGATTTGTCCGGGATCCACATTGAAATGATTACCGATGCAAACAGCGGCCAATATATTTTCATAATTGTATTCTCCAACTAGTTGGGAAGAAATTATCCGGGAATGGTTTTTAGCATTCCATTTGACTTTTAAAAATGGAAATGACTCAAGCAGAGTTCCGTTGCAATCAAACGAATTTCCGTTACCATAAACAATTTTCCGTTTCACATTTCTTTGCCGGATCATTTCAACGAGGTGAGGATTGCTGCCGTTTACGAAAGCAAATCCATGATGCCGTGAAAGAAATTCATATAACTCACCTTTGCCTTTTTTCACTCCTTCAAATCCCCCAAAGCCTTCCAGGTGCGCCTTGCCTACATTGCTGATTATTCCATAATCAGGCATGGCAATCGCGCAAAGCGTTTCAATTTCCTTCTGGTGATTCGCTCCCATTTCCACAACCAACATTTCAGTGTCCAGGGGCGCTGAAAGAATGGTAAGCGGCACTCCGATGTGGTTGTTGAGATTGCCCTTCGTAAACTGAACACGGTATTTTTTTGCCAGCACCCTGCTGATCAATTCCTTCGTTGTGGTTTTGCCATTGCTGCCGGTAATTGCCAATACCGGGCATTTCAATTGGCGTCGGTGAAAATTAGCGAGGTGCTGCAAACTGTTCAGCACATCAGGCATTAAAATAAACCGCTCATCTTTTTTAAATTCCTGCTGATCGATTACTGCATACGATGCTCCGCTTTCGATTGCTTTTTCCGCAAAAGTATTTCCATTGAAGTTTGCCCCTTTCAGCGCAAAAAAGATACATCCCTTTGTAATATTCCTGGTATCAGTACAAACCACCGGGTTTGATTTGTACAATTCATAGAACTCTTCGATGCTCATACGATTTCAGTTTTCAGGAATAAAATTCATATTCATAGCGGGACTCAAAATGTTTGTCACGCCCACCACGACTGGTATCCATTTCATACGTCTGTTCGCTTGAAAGATTTCCATGTTCGTCGAACTCATAAATATTTTTTCGAAGGAGCGTGCCATTCCCGTCGAACAACTCCTGCATAATACATCGGTCTTTCTCATCATATTGATAGCGGATAACCTTGGAATAAAAATCCTTGTATTGCCTTTCCGCTACGTTACCCCGCTCATCGTAAATAGTAACAATACACGAAATTAATTTCCCCTCCGGAGTTGTTTGTGTGGATGAAATTTCTTTCCCTCCTTCATTGAACATGACGACCGTGCGGTTCAACAATTTATTTTTCCCGTCATATTCACACTGTTCTATGCTCTTGTCTTCGCCTGATGTATACGTTACTTTTGAAGTGACAACATCTTTGTCATCATAGATGATTTGTTCTGACAATCCACCTTTATCATCATAATTATAAACTTCGCGTGAGATAAAACTTCCCTCCTCGTCGTAGTTTTTACGTTCAACAGGTTCTCCTTCACTATTGTAAGTGTATTCTGTGTGCTCACCCGCCTCTCCGCCGTAGTACTTTGTTTCTTTCAGAAGCCGACCCGCATCATCCCGAACCAGGACGCGCTTTTCAGTTGCATCTTCAGCAGCATATAGTAAAGAATGCTCCATGAGCTTTCCTTTTTCATTGTACGAATACGTATTCCGCTCTTCGAGTTCTCCGTCAGCAGAAAATTTTTCTTCCGAGACAGTATCCCCATTCGTATTCATCTCGATGTTAGATTCCAAATGTTCTTCTTCCCCTGCTTCCTGTGTATTTGAAAAATTGAATGATTTAAAGTACCGGTTATACTTCCTAATATTTTTGATTTTCTGAGTCATAAAATCTGTACTGAATTACTTTGAAGCAAATGCTTTCACGTCTTTGTCTGTGATTTTTTTATCCGAAAGGATTACAAGCCTTTCCACCACATTCCGCAATTCCCTGATATTTCCCGTCCAATCAATTTTCTTCAACTCGCTGATTGCTTCTGCCGTAAAGGATTTTAAAGGCATTCCATAATCGCTGCAGATCTGTTCCAGGAAATAATTTGACAGCAGCGGGATATCTGAAATGCGTTCGTTCAGTGAAGGCACTGATATCACGATCACACTCAATCGGTGGTAAAGATCTTCCCTGAAATTTCCTTTTTCAATTTCTTTCATCAGGTCTTTGTTCGTCGCCGCAACGACGCGTGGTGAAACCAGAATTTCTTTTTCGCCTCCCACGCGGGTGATCTTGTTTTCCTGCAAGGCACGCAACACCTTCGCTTGTGCGCTAAGGCTCATATCCCCGATCTCATCGAGGAAAAGCGTTCCTCCCGATGCCTGCTCGAATTTCCCGATGCGCTGTTTAATCGCTGAAGTAAAGGCACCTTTTTCATGCCCGAACAATTCGCTTTCAATCAGCTCTGACGGTATGGCTGCGCAATTTACTTCCACCATCGGACCAGCGGCACGAAGACTTTTGTCGTGGATCCAGCGCGCTACAAGTTCTTTACCCGTTCCGTTTTTACCTGTTATCAGAACGCGTGCATCCGTAGGCGCAACCCGTTCAATAATCTCTTTGATCTTCATGATAGAAGGATCATCACCTATCATTTCATTGGCCTTCGAGATTTTTTTACGGAGTACTTTGGTTTCTTTTACAAGGGAAGTTCTGTCAAGAGCATTTCTAACCGTGACAAGCAGCCGGTTCAGGTCAGGCGGTTTACTGATAAAATCATAGGCTCCTTTTTTCAGGGCTTCAACGGCCGTGTCGATGGTGCCATGACCGCTGATCATCACAACAGGTGTATCTGCAGTTAACTGCTGAAGTTTAGCGAGCACTTCCATACCGTCCATTTTCGGCATTTTGATATCACAAAGGATGAGATCATAATTTCCGGTCTCGGCTTTTTTTATGCCTTCAGCACCATCCACCGCCTCCTCAACTTCAAACTTCTCATAAGCGAGAATTTCTTTCAGCGTGCTGCGAATGGCACGTTCATCATCAATGATTAAAATTTTAGGCATAGTACAAAATACGGATCAGGCGAATATACTAATCAAGCTTCACAATTCCTGAAGAGCCTCTTGCAAGACTCCTTCCTTCAAGGCGGATTTCGAAACGGACATTTCCTTCATATTATATCTTCTCAGAACCAATGTTGTGCAAATGGCTGCAAGCACAATCATATCCACCCGCATTTTAATCAGGCCCTTCATCTTCATTCTTTGTGTAGTGGTTGATTTCAGGAGTATTTTGTTCAATGCAAAATATTCCTCCAGGTCAAAATGATAGGACTCGACATTTTTAAGTACGTCCTTTCCATGGTACTTCCATCCGATCATTTCTGCAAACGTATCGAAAGATCCTGATGATCCAATCAATGACTGAACCGGGTATTTTTTTATCGCTTTCCCCAGTGGAGAAAGAACATTCGACAGGTATTTTTCAAGCTTTTTTATTTCCCCAGGCTTCATAGGGTCAGAAGGCTTGAAACGCTCCAGCAACCGTGACGCACCAATGTCAAAACTTTTTTTCCAGAAAATTTTTTTACTGTCTGCAATTATGAATTCTGTACTGCCGCCGCCAATGTCCATAATCAACTGCTTTTCACTACCTATAGGAATTGATTCCCTGACTCCCTTATAGATCAATTCTGCTTCCCTTGAACCGCTGATTGCTTTCACGCTTATCCCTGTTTCTTTTTTTACGACGGCAATAAACTGCTTTCCATTCTTTGCGCTCCTGATTGCAGAAGTTGCAAAAGCAATAATTCTGTCAGGACGATGTGAAAAAAGTATTTCTGAATAGTGTTTGAGAGCTTCAACTCCGCGGCGAAAAGGGATTTTAGCAATGATTTTTTTATGGATTGCTCCTTCACCAAGTTTTACTACAATTTTTGATTTGAAAATTTTTTTATACGATTTGTCCTTATTTACATTCACAATAAGCAAATGAAAGGTATTCGTACCTAGGTCCAGGACAGCAATTTTCATATACGATTCAAAGCGAGTGGAAACCGTTCAATGTGAAAACACAGTTAGTTGTGATAGCGAATCCACTTCCAGAGCTCGCCATAGCTGACCTTTTTACCATACATCAAAATTCCGGTACGATAAATCTTTGATGCCAGCCAGGTGGTGAAAATAAATCCCACGATTAAAAAGAGCATGGACAGGCCAATCTCCCAGGGAGGTACATTAAAAGGAATACGCATCATCATTACCACAGGAGAAGTGAACGGTATCATCGAAAACCAAAAAGCTACGCTGCCATTGGGATTGGTCATAACTGTTGCCGATACAACATAAGCAAGGATGAGCGGTATTGTGACGGGCAGCATAAACTGCTGGGTTTCTGTTTCCGAATCAACTGCTGATCCGATTGCAGCGAAGAGTGCGCTGTACAAGAGGTATCCACCGAGGAAATAAAAAATAAAAGCCGTAACAATACCAGCGATGTTAATGGAATTTAATGCATCATCAAACTTTTCTTTTGTTGAAGCTTCTTGGTGTTCCGGCATATTGAACTGGTTCATCTGACTCATACCTGGCCGAATTTGCTGCATCGCTTCAATTTTTTCTTCCTGTGTTTTTCCTCCAAGAAAGACGGAAGATATTATCGAAATCGCAGCCGTACTGAGTACAACCCAAAGCAGAAACTGTGTGAGACCTACAAGTGCAACGCCACTTTCCAGCACATTGGGATCCTAAGCTTAGAATTCCACGTGGACAAGTTGTCGC